>OHAU01000009.1_pt1 | contig 265395 bp, 266 predicted proteins | sample 1577181 | NCBI WGS metagenome assembly OHAU01 (sample SAMEA3541472, study PRJEB24748) | human gut metagenome | biome: human gut; feature: human-associated habitat; material: faeces | place: China | collected 2012
ATCTTTAGCTCGAGCTTCGAGCGATTTCGCTAAATCAAGTAAAATCGCTCGGCTTGATACCTGCAATTTTTGGAATATCGTATCCAGCTCTTCTTGTTGCTTGGTAACCTTTGAAATTTCAATATCAGTCATAAGGATGTAATCAACAGTTGTATTAAAAGCTTCTGCGGCGTGGATAAGTTGTTTCCCGTTCATGACAACTCGTCCCTGTTCCCAATTTCTATAGGTGCCTAACGACACATTAAATATTTTAGAGGCATCTTGCTGATTATATCCAGCTGCTTTTCTTACCTCTTTTAATCGCGTTTGCAAATCTCACGCCCCCTTTATGGTTAGTAAGAGCTTACAGCTCTTATTACAAATAGTACCAATCTAACGAGTATTTGTACAGAAAATATATTGACATCTGCTATTTAGGTGCATACTATTAGAGTTGTAAGTACTAATTAGATGCGTAGTAAAGGAAAGGAGTACTAATGAAAAACTTAGCATCTGAACGTACACGCCTAGGGTTAAAGCAGGCAGAGGCAGCTTCAAAGCTCGCAGTTTCGCCTAAGACACTTGCGAAATACGAAAATGAGCCTGCAAGCATGCCAGGCGATTTTATTATTCGTGCATGCCGTTTTTACCTGTGCAATGCAAGCTATTTGCTCGATATGTGCGAGGAGCGTTCTCTCGGCACGGCGGTATTGCAATGACCACCGAGGAAGCCATGCGCGAGCACATGGTAGATGTGCTCATCAAGAAATATCTTGAGTGGCTCAAGGCAGGCAAACCCACCTCATGAAATGGACAACCGCCGAGCTGCGCTATCTCACCAAACACGCAAACGACGGAGCAGAGGTTATCTCTGATGCGCTGGGACGCTCAAAGCACTCAGTAGAGATACAGGCTAGTCGTTTAGGCGTGTCACTGCGTCCTCGCTGGTTTTGCCCGAAATGTGGGCGACGCACCTTTAAGCCTCTGAGCACCAAAACTGGCTGGTGTGTTTGCTGCACCAAGGAACAGAGACGCAAGGAGATAACCGAGGAGATGCGAGTTACAGGACGAGCTAGCTAGAGAAAGGGAGGAAAACAAAGCTCGGCAGGCGGTTTACTCACAAAAGAGTAGATTTCGTGAAGAAATAAAAGTTTTGAGAAGAGTTTGAGAATAGGAGAAATTTTATAATGACGTACACAAAAAAGAGCGCCCGGAACCACCACAGTAGGAGCGCTCAATACCCAAAAGGTAAGTACAGTTTACCACTTTACAAACAGGACGATTTTAAACTGGGATTTTTTGCTGGAGCTGCATTTTCATTTGTACTTATTTACGCTTTTGTTTTTCTTTGCCTTGTACCCGTTATGCAGCAAATGGCGGGGATTTAGATGCAGCGCTATGGAGATAAGCCATCACAGCAATTAGAGCTTCCCGGGCTGGGCACAGATGGCGAACAGCTCATGCTACGTGCTCGTGAGTGGGTGGCTGGCCACCCCGACGAGTGGGGTTACTACATGCAGTTAGCGCGTTTGGAGAGCATACATGCGCCCGCAAGTCCAAATTACCTGCTACAGGCACTGCGCCACCGCTACCACGTGAGTATTGCCAATTCGTTAGCATCGGCACTTGCGCGTATTGCTCTGGAGCAGGATTACAAACTGCGCTTTCGCCTAGCTAAATCTAAGGTGGATGGTTTTACGGAGGCGGCTTTATGAGCATATTTGCTGATGATACTGGTTGCCAACAGTACCGCGCTTTATTTACTTTCGATCGCTTGCCCACGAAACAGCGTCCTCGATTTGCAGGTGGCCATACGTACACGCCAAAAGCCACACTTGCAGCTGAAAAATACATCCGTGAAACGTACATCAGTCAAGCGCCATACCGAGGAGCATACGAGGGTGAAGTGTGGATACAGATTTTAATACAGCGTCACAAGCCCAAAAGTGCGCCAAAACGCGTAATTGGCACTCCCGATCTCAAAATGCCTGATGCGGATAACGTGGCAAAGCTTTTCTGCGATGCCTTAAACGGCATTGCCTACAAAGACGATAGGCAAATTACTAATTTGGTTGTCACATTTAAGCCTTTGTCAGGTGAAGACCACACCACCGTTGAGCTGCGCATATTTTACTTAGGAGAATAAACATGGAGAATGTAAAAGCAGAGGTTATCGACAACGACCTCGAGAAGTTATCAGAAGCTGATAAGTGGCTGGCGAGCATACAAGAGCGCGTTGATGCCATCGTGGACGATTACTCGCCGCACGAGATTACCAGTCATGCCGATTACAAGGAGTCGAAGCTTGCGCGTACGCAAGCCCGTAAAGAGATTAAAGCTATTACTGACGAAGCGGCTTCTAAGCTTAAAGCGTTTAAGGATTTCATTTCCGCAGTTGAAGCGGGCAAACGTAAAGCTCTGCTACCTCTGACCACTATTGATATTGACTATAAACGTTATATCGACCAGTACGAAGCGCTGATTACTGAATCTAAGCTGCAAGATGTAGAAGCGGCGTATATGGATTATGCACCCGCTCTGGTTGAGCTTATCCCGTTTAGCAAACTACAGGCGAAGTATGCGCGTGAAGAGAAGTGGGAAAACCTCACCACCAATTCAGAGACCATCAAGCAGGCACTTTACAAGCATGTAGACCAGATAGCCGAGGATGAGCAGACCATTGAAGCTCAACCGGTAGATGAAGCTGAGCGTCAAGCGATGAAAGCCGATTACTTTCAAAGCCTTGATTTGGGCGAAGTCTTACGCAAATCGTCAGAGCGTCTGCGTGTGGCGAAACTTGAAGCAGAGCGCAAAGCTCGTTTGGAAGAAGAAAAAAGGGCTCTAGTTGAGAAACCTCAACCGCAGGTAGAAGAGCCATTACCAGAGCTTCAACCGCAAGTAGAAGCTAAGCCTATTGATATGCCGAAGGTCACGCATAACCCTCAACCAGAGGTAGAGGAGCGCAGCTCGTATGTCGTTATTATTCCTTCTGCGACTGAAGCGATGGTTGATGAGATTATCGACGCATTCCGCGTTTGCGACCTTATGGCCATCGCGCAAAAAGGCACCTTAGAGGATGTATATAGGAGACTCAATGGCAACCGTTAAGACTGATACCAAGACCAGCAAATTATCAACGATTGAAGCGCAGTTTACCCGTGCATGGATTGCGTGCAAGAATCCCGATTTGGACGGTAAAAACCCTCACTTTCGGAATGGTTACGCCACCCTCAAGGAGACTTTGAGAGTTATCCGCGACGCTTGCAAATCTGAAGGGCTTGCATACAGGCAGCAATTTAGCTTTTTGCCAGACAACATAGCCATCGCGACTCTCTCGTCTTATGTCGTTAACGAGGAGGGCAGCAAGCTGCACCTTAGCGATTTTCCTGTGCAATACGTGGCAAACGCACAGCATTTTGGAGCGTATCTGACGTATACGAAACGTCAGCAAGCACAGACCGACTGGGGTATCACGGGTGAGCCTGATGATGATGCAGAGCAGGTAACCAACCAACCGGCAAAACAGCCCGCTCCGCAAAAACCTGTTCCTGTGCAAAGCAAGCGCGAGAAGCTACTTGACCGTATCGCAGAGCTGCAAGGGCAGCTAGCAAATCCCGAGTTACTTGATGAGATGGTTTATTCGATGTTCGGTACAGGATTAGCAGATCTCAACGAGGAGCAGCTACTCGAGACCGGCAAGCAATTATCGCTGATGGTGAAGGGGCAGGGCAATGAGCATTAACAGTGTAGTAGTATCCGGCAATATCGGACATACACCCGAGCTTAAGGCCACGCAGAGCGGCTCATACGTTCTGAGCTTTTCAGTGTGCGTCAATGCGCGCGTGAAGCGCGGCGCTCAATGGGAAGACAAGCCTAACTGGATTGATGTAGTGCTGTTTGGCTCCCGCGCCGAGAGTGTGAGTAAGTACATCACAAAAGGCTCTCATGTGACTGTATCCGGTCGGCTGGATGAGCAGGTCTGGCAGGCGAAGGACGGTGGCAACCGTCATAAGCTGCGCATTATTTGCGATGACATAGATTTCGTTACTAACAAACAGACAAGTTCTCAAGAACCAAATTACCAGCAACAGAGCACAGTCGAAGATGAAGACATCCCATTTTAAGGAGCAATCATGGATGACCAGAAGATTTATGAATTAAAGGAAGCTATCAAGCTGGAGCTTACTCATGTACAGAATCTCGATGAATTCCTCGAAGAGCACGGGCTTTACTATAAAGAATGGGAACAGCTGTTCGAGTATGCCATTCGTCAGAGCAACGAACTTGCATGGCTGAAAAAGCACCGAGAGGATAATTACGGTATTGCGTCAACCACCGCGGTGATAAAGAAAATTACACTCGATTCTGATAAGGCGCAGCTCACAGTAGAGATTCGCAATATCAAGGATGTCTTGTCAGTGCAGCCACTCGTTGGGCAGGATATTTGCGTGGAGATGTTCCCCGAGTACATGCCACTACCTCTTGAGTATTCCGAAGAGCAAGCAAAGCTGATGTAGGTAAATCATGGAAGATAAGTTTACCTGGAATCCAAAATTTACTCGCATAATCGAGCAGCTACCGGATGAGCTATACCGAAAAGTTGTTAGTGCTATTTTGCAGTACGGCACCTATGGGATTGTCCCGGAGCTTGAATTTCCTTGTAATTTGATTTTCGAGTCACTCAAAGACGATATCGATTATTCAAAGGCGGCGCGTGCAGCGGGTAAAAACGGCGGTCGTGGCAACAAAAAGCCATCCTCTAGAGATGATGTAAAGGGTGGTTCAGGGTGCGATAAACCCCCCTTTAGTGATGCAGAAACCCCCCTTAGCGATGATGTAAAGGGGGGTTCGGATGGTGTCGAAGCCATTACATTACATAACAATACATTACATAACAGTACAGAGCAGTACAGTACAGATGGTGAGGGAAAGCCAAAGCGCAAGCGTTTTGTACCGCCCACGCCCGAAGAGGTCAAAGCCTATGCAGACGAAAAAGGTCTCGTCATTGACCCCGAGTTATTTTGTGACCATTACGCTTCAAAGGGATGGGTTGTCGGAAAATCGCCGATGAAAGACTGGAAAGCCGCAGTTCGCAACTGGTGTAAGCGTGCTTCTCCGTATGCGTCGCGCCGTAATTTCCAACCACAGAAGGAGGTTATCGATGAGTATTCCCTCTTGTGATGAGCGCGAAATTATGGAGAGTATCCGCAGGTCAAGGCTACAGAAAGCTGGTCTTTATGGATGCTACGCCGAAGCAAGCTCAAAGCTCGGTAAACGCGTATCTGCGCTGGTCAAGGATGGTAAGGGTGCGTTTTTGTTCGGTAGCTGTGGGACTGGCAAGACTTACGCCGCAGCTGGAGCAGTCAAGGACGCTCTGGGCAACTCTAAGCTGGTCACCGTTTCGCAGTTTTTAGCTGATGTGCGTGCTGATTTCGACGAAAACCACGGCACACTTGAGCGAGCTAAGGGCTACCAGGTGCTTGCACTTGATGACCTTGGAGTCGAGAAGATAACCGACTGGTCAATGGAGACACTAACCACGCTCATAGACTACCGCGTTTGCGCAGGTAAAGTAACGATTTTCACGAGTAACTATCGACTGGGTGAGCTACGTAACCTGTGGGGTGGTGTGAGCGGGCAGAGGTTAGCATCCCGTATAGCTGGTGCCTGTGAGCTTATCGAGGTTACGGGCGATGATAGGAGACTTAATGCTAGATAAATCTAAACTCCATGGGCTGAGCCTTGGAAAGGCAGAGATTTACGGCAAGCCACACGTAGGGGCCGAGTACATCGGCAAGTCAAAACGCTACCACATAACTGACGAGGCGTGCTGTGTGTGCGGGCGGGCAGCGAGTAATTGCCATCACGTCATTCCACGAGGTCAAGGTGAGACGTTTGAGCTTGCTGGGCACATTCTGCGCAGCCCGCTTTTTGCCCTGTGCGGCAGCGGTACGACTGGATGCCACAACGGTTTTCACGGGGGAGCGTACCTTTGTGCTCGCTGGCAGTGGGACGACCAAGACGCATTTAATGCCTGGTGGTGTGGTGATTTACTGTGGCAGTATGGCGCACATTCACCGATGCTCTACCTGTTTGGCGAGTGGCACATTTTCGACACGCGCACCGGTAAAAAGTTGGTCATTAGGGAGTTGGTGTAGGTGTTTGGCATTGGTTATGCGGGCGAGCCACCCGAGGTAGATGAGCGCTACCACGACCATTGCAAGAGATGCGTGTACTTTGTCGAGGCATACGATTCAGGCGTTGAGAAGTTCGGAGTATGTACGCTACTTGCAGACTTTAACCGTGACGGTGTTTTAGATGACATTGAGCCAGTCCGAGGCTCACAAACATGTCCAGAGGGGAGATTGTGGTAATGAGAATCCGTAACGCAAAAACAGCAGAGGAATACTTGCTCAAATGCCTATTCAAGGCAGAAGACGAGCGCGATGCAGCCGTAGCGTATTGCAAGCAAGTACGTGAAGCAGAAGAAGAGCGCATTGCTAAGCGCAACAAAGCTTTAGAGAATGCTCCAGTATTTGAGGTACGAGATGTCGAGACTGTAGAGTATGAAGTAGAAAATTATTACTACTTAAGCCCTGATTATGGTCTTGGTGATATTAGTGTACTTGAGGATGCTTTAAGCCTCGATGATGAACAGTTGTATGAATGGGCTACCAAGACATACCGAAGCGCTGATGGGTATTACTTTGTCACTCCGATACAGCGCACCACAGAAACATACAACTATATTCTGTCTGTAAAAAATGACGATGGAGTAATCGAGTACGTATCTAACAAAGAATGTCCTTGGGATTTTTGCATATGCGAGCAAGAAAAAGTGACGTTTTACCGTCTTGCTTCGATTGAGCTCGATGAGCAATATAAGCAGTTAGCTATACAAGTCTTGCGCGAGAGGCTTCAAAAAGCCATCGATACTCTCAGCAAAGATGAGAGCGGCAATGGAAAATAAAAACCTCAAACACACCCAAGACATACCAGCAAAGAAGCGCGCTAACAGTTACGGAGAAAAGACAAGCAGGTATATAACGTCATCAACATATGAGCGTGCTCAGCGCAGGACGAAAAAAGCTGTTGATAACTGGTTCGGGAGGGGCATGTAATGGACACCCATGAGCAGCGCAAAGAGGTAGCAGAGAAGTTACGGCAAGAAGCTTCTAGGCATGAAATATTATTTTTGCGTTTCTTCTCCACAGTCTTAATAGATGCGATAGAGCTAAATTATAAAAAGCCTAGTTCATTTAATGACGTTCTTATTTGTCTGGCTGAGCTCATAGACCCTACGTGCGAAGACCTGTACAGCGATGATAAAACGCACGCATGGCAATTTAAATGCTCGTCATGTGGTTCCACGCTTGATTGTATGGATGATAACGGTGAATCAACTATACAGCTTGATGGCGTAGCGCAAGGAGTTAGCTATTGTCCTCATTGCGGTGCGCGTGTCGTAGAGGAGTAAATAATGGAAAATCTTAAGCAGGAGACACTAGAGATAATGTCCAAGTATGGCAAGGGCATTGATGACATTGCGTTTGTTTGTGGTGATGATTACATCATACCAACGGAGCTATTCTGGAAACGGGCGGATACGGAGTATGAACCAAGCTTTGGCATCGTAGATGTTGCAACAGACTTAAAAGTTGTATTTTGCGATGGCTCTTGGCTTGAGCGTCACAACTACGACTGCAGCGAGTGGTGGGAGTATAAAAAAACGCCATCAGAAAATGACATGGTACTAGAGCGTGACGTACCATCGCTATTTGGGTGGGATGACACACTGAACGAAATTAGGCAGGGGCTCTAAATGGAATGGATACCAGTAAGTGAGAGATTGCCTGATGATGATACTCCAGTATTAATTACAGTTGCCATTGACCACGCCGTAACGATTATAGGTGTTCCTGACCATACCGCATATTACGGCTGCGATTGTGGTTGGATTTTTACCAATAATATGCCAGTTGAACATTCTGTCACTGCATGGATGCCACTACCAGAGCCTTATGAGGAGCAGCACGAGCACGACGTAAGAGAAAAAGGTATGCGTGGCTAAGACGTATTTAAGCAGCTAGATATAATGTGTGATATAGATGTTTGAATTAAATATTGTTAAGCGCATCTTAAGCGATAAATTTGTTGCGTATTATCCAGTGTTTGACCATGGAGGTATGAGTATGGACGATATTTATAATGAGAAGCGCATCGAGGAAGGCATTACTGCAATGCTTGATGCTGCACAAGCTAAGGGGCTTAATCTGCTAGAGCTAAAGCAAGCATCAGAATCTATAGCCAAGGTTGTTGAGAATAAGTTAAAAGACAGGCTACACGATGACTCGTAAGAGATTCTGCCCTGACTGTGGGCGAGTGGTAGAGGTAGGCAAGAGGTGCAGCTGTAAGCCAGCACGTAAGCGCAAGCCTACAGCAGGTGACGAGACCAGAGGCAAGCGTGAGCCTTGGCGTACCAGCTACAATGATAAGGTGTACAGGCAATCAAGGCAGCAAGTTATCAGTATGGCAGGTGGTAAGTGCGAGAAGTGCGGGAGAGTCGTTGCGTGGTGGGATGGCAAGCGATGGCAGACCTCGGGCATGGGTGGTGAGGTGCACCACATTAAAGCTCTGTGTGATGGTGGAGGTAATGGGGCAAGTAACCTGATGCTGTTATGTAAGAGCTGCCACGGTTTAGTAGATGCTGCAAGGCGTAAGCATAGATAGTTTTATACAGGATACAATCGAATAGTTAGTGTTTTATGCGTGCAGGTGTCGTCAGGAACGACCCTGTACGTTTTTTTATACATTTTGAGGGTTGGTTAGGTGGGTGTGGTTGGATGGCTGGTTTGGTTGGTGGATGGGGGTACCCCTCGAAAAATTGAAAAAGCGATGTGTATACCCCGCGTCCCCGTCAAGAAAATCTATTGCTACAAAATTGGAAGTTGGGGGGGGTATGAGCCGCTAACTTTTTAATTTTTTGAGCCGCTATCTCACGGCTGACCTATTCTCGGTGCAATCGAGAAAGGGGAACACATGCGTCCAATGCCAAAACTTGAAGTAACAGAACTGCCTGTAGATGAACTTGTTCCTTACGCGAATAACGCCAAGGAACATCCGCAAAAACAAATAGACGAGATAGCGGAAAGTATCTCAACCTTTGGAAACTGTGACCCGATAGGTGTGTGGCATAACGAGGATGGAGAACCTGAAATCGTAGAGGGTCACGGTCGCGTTTTAGCTCTGAAAAAGCTTGGCATCACAACCGCCCCCGTTATCTATCTCGACCATCTTACTGATGAACAGCGCCGAGCATATACACACGTACACAATCAGACCACTATGTCGAGTGGTTTTGATTACGATACCTTGGTTGCTGATATGGATAACCTCAATATGGACTGGGAAGCTCTCGGCTTTGAGGAGTTTTGCTATAAGGAAAGCTCTTTTAATGCTATCGAAAATCTTATGAATGATAAGTTTGCTGAAAATTCTTTAGTTTCAAAAAAAGATTCATTTTCAATCACGCTTGTTTTCCCCTCAGATGTAAAAGAACTGATCAACTCTTATATCAAGGAAGTTGGTAAGGACGAGATTGTTTCTAACATAATTAAGGAGGCGCAATCATGGGAATAGATTGTGGATCTCAAGCTACTTTGTGCGAATATCCAATTCATATAGATACGTATTCCGGTTGTTCTCATGGATGCAAGTATTGTTTTGCTCAAACAAAAGTCGATTTGAAAAAAATTGTTATGAAAAATTGTGCCCAGCAATTACGTAACTTTATAACTGGCAAAAGGACTAAAAATACAAATTGGTGCGATTGGCCTATACCTCTACATTGGGGCGGCATTTCAGACCCATTCCAACCATGTGAACGCAAACTTGGCGTATCACTTGAAATACTTAAGATTTTTGAAGAAACTCAATATCCAGTAATTATTTCTACAAAAGGAAAGTTAATTACTGAAGAGCCGTATATATCAATTCTTAGCAGGTGTAATGCGGTTGTTCAAGTTTCTATGGTTTGCTTTTCATATGACAAGATGGAACCGGGAGCGCCTTCTTTCGAGCAGCGTTTAGAGATGGTTAAAAAGCTCTCTGGTAATTGCAAGAGAGTTATTGTTCGAGCGCAGCCTTATATTACTGACGTAAAAGATGAGTTTATTGCAAACATTCCTAAGTTTGCAGAGGCGGGAGCCTATGGCATAACTATAGAAGGGATGAAATTCAAAAAGAAAAAATCGGGTCTGCTTAAAGTTGGCGGCGATTATTGCTATTCAGAAAATCTTTTGAAAACGCATTACATAAAAATACGTGAAGTTTGTCATAAAAATAATCTTGCTTTTTTCTGCGCTGAAAACCGTTTGCGAACAATGGGAGATAGTTCTGCTTGTTGTGGGGCGGGGGGGGTTAACGGGTTTGAAGGAAACCGTTTTAACGTTGTTTCTTTAACTAATGGTATTGAGTGCAAACCAACAGACAAAATGTGTGAATGTGGCACAGCTGGCTGTTTTAAAGCTATCTATCAAACTACAGAAGGCATAAGAAAATTAAAGAGTATGTCATTTGCTGCTCAAATGTTAGTAGAGGCGAAGAAGCATAGATGATTAAACACTGCGAAGTCTGCGGGCGTGAATTTACCGCTCAACGCAAAACAGCTAAATACTGCTCTAATAAATGCCGTCTCATGTCACAAAGAGGTGTGCCGTATATCGGCGAATTACAACCGCCCGCGGCTACCGCAATTATGACTGCTGCCGAGGTGCAGTCTACTGTGCAACAGGCGCATATTGTCGCCTCTGATTTATCGCGTGCATCTATGATGACCTACTCGCCTCTATGTCTAAAGCTACGCCGCGTCGCCAAGAAACTCGAGGATGCTTTGCGAGGTGAGGGACTATGAAAGGCGCAAAGCCAAAGCAAAATGCAATCCGTCGCGGCCTTAATGATGCTTACGGTCTAGCTAAAGAAGAAGCAACTGGTGTGACTATGCCGCCCGATATTGCACGCGACCCTGTACAGTCCGAGATATGGGCGTGGTTGGCTCCGCCTGTGAATAACTTTACTGCTCAAGACGTACTCATGCTTAGGCGATTAACTTACTGGCACGCTGTAGCGCAGCAAGCCGAGCAGGCTATTCACTCCGAAGATGGGCATATAAATATCTTTGACAAGATAGGGGTTAAACCTTACAAGACCGAGGACGGGCGAGAGGTTCCATTGGTGAGGAAGAACCCCGCTCTTACAATCCTTAAAGAGGCAACCTCAGAGATTCGCGCATTATCTGACATCCTCGGGCTGTCTCCATTGGCTCGCTCTCGTATTGGGCTTATGGATGCTACATCAGTTAAGACCGCAGCCGATACCGCAAAGATGTTTAGCTCAATTGATTCCGCGTATGAATTAGAAGGGGAAATAGAAGTTGAGGAGGACTAAGACCAAATACTCACGTGCTGGGCTAACTATCGCACGCGGCTATGAGCGGTGCTTGTCCTCAATGTGCTGCCATGTTTCTAACGATTCATACTATGGTAAGCCGTTTCTTCTTGAGCAATTTCAGCGCGATAACATCTGGAAGCCGCTTTTTGCTTGTGGCAAGATGACCGATGACGGCTTTAAGCGCAAGTATCGCCGAGCTGTTATTGGCCTTCCATCGGGCTTTGGAAAAACTGAGCTTGCCGCAGCCTTGGTGCTGGTTATCTCCACCATGGAGGTAATCCATAACGGGCAGTATGGGGTAGTTGCGTCCTCAAAAGACCAAGTGCGCAATATCTTTGAGAAAATCGCAACCATGATAAAGCTCAACGAGACGTGGTCGAAGCAGTGGCAAATCGGCAAAGACGTTATTACGCACAAGGAAACCGGCGCCAAAATCATGGTATTTCCCAACAAGGCAGATGCTTTGGAATCTTGGCACCTTAATGTTGTAATTTTCGACGAGCTACACACCTATAAAGATTCAAAGGTGTGGGACGCTGGCGTAAAGGGTCAGAAGGTGCTTAATAATCCTCTGGCTATCGGTATCACTACCGCCGGCGATTCTCGCGAAGGCTTTTTATGGGATACCCTCGAGAAGGCAGATGACGACCCGAGCATGTATCTGTACTGGCTCGGTCTCGATGATAACGCCGACATCAACAGGCGCAAATCATGGGAGCCTTTGCTGTGTGCGTCATGGGTTACGTGGGAGTCGATTCAGGACCAGAGAGGTTCGGCTACCTCCAAGCGGTCATTCGAGCGCTATACCGCTAACCGCTTCCCGCGCGATAAAAACGAGTACAGCTGTTTTACAGTTAACCAGCTTAATACCTGCTATCGAGGACGCAATAATTTCGACCTCACAAAACCGTTTTCCATCGGCATTGACGGAGCTACAGCTGGTGACTCTTTCGCAATCGTGGCGTATCAGGAGAGTAAAACCGCGCGAGGTAAAACTGTGGGCTATACGAAAGAATGGGTGTTTGATGAGCCGGATGAGGAGCTAGGTCACTATGACCTCAACCAGATTATTGAGCTGTTAGCTTGGCTTGATAGTGAGTATCGACCAGAGGTTATCGGCATAGACCCAAACCGCTTAATCGTCATGGACTCTCAACTCCAAAAAGTCCACGGCATAGAAACAGTTAGCTTTACGCAAAATAACCCGACGATGTGTCAGGCCACCTCCCTTGTCATTCAGGCGGTTAAGGGGAAAGCTCTGAAAATAAACAAATGCCCGAAGCTCAAAGAGCACCTGTCTAATACGGTTGAGCTTGACCGTGAGCCTTTCGGTTCACGCTTTGGCAAGGACAAGAAGAAATCAAAAATTGACGCGGCTATCGCCCTTGCTATTGCGATGCTTGCATACCAGAAGCTCGTCGCCGGACAAGACGAGTATGTATTAGTCGGTTAATCTCACAGCCCAAATATCCTCTGTATGAGTAAAGGAGGATATATGGGGCTTTTTTACAACATGTTTTACAAGCGCGATGAGCCTGTGGCCATCGCTGACGATGGTCGGCGTTTCATCTTGCCAACTCCCGCAAACTACGGCTCTTTAATGTCCGTTGATTTTGCGGCATGCGTGCAGACCAAAGCTCGCTCTATGGCGTCGTTGCCCGTCTCGGTCGTGCTCTCAAAAGGTCGAGAAAAACTAGATGATAACCCGCTGGCGAAATTACTTAATGGCATGGTCAACGAGGATATGTCCGCAGCTTCTTTGATGGCGTGGACGGTTCTTCGGCGAGATACCCTAGGCAATGCTTACTGGTATATTGAGTGGAGCGGCGGTGTACCCGTTGCAATCTATCCGGTAAATGTCGCTGTGTCGCACGATTTTGATAAGAGCAGGCCAAAAGGCAAGCGCACGGTTTATTCGGTCGCTTCTGGCGATAAATACGTACCGGCCGGAACGTATTTTGCAGATGAAATTATCAATATCCCAACCGCAATTACTCGCGATGCTGTAAAAGGCGTGTCTCTTGCAAGCCTTGCAGCTGAGCAAATCGGGCTGTCAATTGACCTTGAGCGTTTTTATCGCTCGATGCTTAACAATGGCAATCACCACTTGGGGCACGTTGAAGTTCCAAATGAAAAAATTAAGGCCGAAGAGCTGGAAATGATTAAAAGCAATCTTCGCAGTAAGGCTGGCATTGATAAATCAGGTGAGCCACCTATATTTGGATACGGCGCTAAGTGGGTGCCCGACCAGCAGACTATGAAGGATGCAAGCCTTATCGACCAGCAGAAGTGGATACTTCATCAGGTCTGCCGCGCGTGCAACGTACCACCCTGGAAGGTTTACGACGGTGAAGTCGCGACTTACAACGGTGGTCAGCAGATGCGTATTGATTACGTAACGGACACTATCGTTCCCGAGGTGCGAGCTATTGAGCTTGCTCTTAAGCCTGTCCTTGATTCAATGATGCTCTTTGACGCGCAGGTCAAATTTAAGCTTCAAGGACTAATGCGCGGAGACGATGCTGCGCGTGGCGCTTATTACCAGCAGATGATTTTCAACGGCACCTATACTCGCGAGGATGTCCGCGAACTTGAGGACTTAAAGCCAATTGCTGGTATTGACCTCCCGTTACTCCCACTGAATTACGGCACCGTCAATCCGGACGGAACTGTAAATGTCTTCAATGCCGATAGCAATAAACCAGAAGAAGGAGAGTAGATGTTTTACGTCAAGAATGAAGTTGAGAAGGCGACCGTATATATCTACGGCACCATTGGAAAAGATTACTGGGACGAGGATTCGTCTAATACCGCTAAGAATTTTTCAAAAACACTCGATGAGCTAGATGGTCGCCCTGTAGATATTCGTATTGACTCGTGCGGTGGAGATGTTTATGAGGGTTTTGCCATTGCGTCGGCAATTCAGCGCTACGAGGGTCAGACCACCGCATACATTGATGGCGTTGCCGCAAGTGCAGCTTCTTACGTTGCCATCATGGCAGATAAGGTTGTCATGACCTCATTTGCCCAATTTATGATTCACAACGCTTGGACGTTTGCGTCTGGTAATGCGCGTGAGCTTGCTGATGTGATTAAGCAGCTCGAAGGACTGGACGATACAATCGCTCGTCTTCTTGCCGCCCGTACTGGTACTGAGCTTGATGCTATCAAGGCGGCAATGGCAGCCGAGACTTGGTATCCGGCAGAGCAAGCACTCGAAAGCGGCTTTTGCGATGAGGTTATCGAGGTAAAACAGCGTAATGCCGCATGTCTTGACCGTGATTTAATGCGCACGTTTAAGAACGTCCCGGACGAGCTAAACGAGAAATCTCACCTAGAAAATAACCTACCAACTGAGGAGAAAGTCCTTTTGCTCGGGAACTGTGTATACACGATTTAAGGAGTAAGCATGAGCATTTTTAATTCAAAGCAGCTCTGGAATGAGCGCAAGCGCCTTGAAGCCGAGCAGGCTAAGGCTGTAACTGATCAGAAGCTAGACGAAGCACGTATTATTGAGGGTCAAATTAAGCAAATTGATTTGACGCTCGAGCAGGTACTGAATGACGAGCAGGAAGCCCGTAACGTACAAGTCGCTCCCGCACCTCGTCAAACCTTGGGCGAGCGCGTTCTTGGCGCACGCGATGAATTTACCGGTCTTGCTGTCGGTTTCCGCAACGATGTAACCGTAACCCACCTTGGCACTCCAACTGAGACTGATTACGAGCTACCCGCTAACGGCGAGCCTTTGCTCAATAACTTTGCCAATACACTTATCGATGTTCCTGCGAGCGGCTCTATTAACTACATGCAGCGTATCGCCACTACCGGCAAGCCCGATACTTGGGGAGGCGTGACCAACGGCACCTCTGCTGTTAAGGCTAAGGTTATTTATAACTTTAAGCAGGCCGTAGCTAACAAGGAGACTGTTGCGGGTTACTCTCCAATCTCTAAGGATAGCTTGCGCGATTATGATTCGCTTATGTCCATTATCAACAATGACCTCGTTCTGGATGTTCAAATTTCCCGTAACGCAAAATATCTCAACGGTAACAACAATACCGGCATTATCGGTGTAACCAATACCGCTGGTATCCTGTCCTTTACCGAGCACATGGGCAAGAATTACTACGATGCCATCCGCATGATGCGCACTAAGGTAATGAGCGATTCTCGTCGCGTCCCCACGCACGTGTGTATCAATCCTCTTATTAAAGAAGCAATCGACCTCTATAAGACCAAAGAGGGCCTGTACCAAACTCTTGGCACAGATACCATCTGGGGCATGTCGGTTGTTGAGGATGTGGACTGCGACGGTATCCTCGTTTACAACGCTAACTCCGCGCGCGCTCGCCGTATTGGTAATGGTATGACCGTCGAGGTTGGCTATGTCAATGACCAGTTTATTAAAAATGAGCTGTGCATTCTGGCTGAGACTGATAACGCTCTTCAAGTCAATATGCCTTCCGCCTTCTGCTATGCCACTAAGACCGACCTTGATACGAAGTAATCCATGTTTACCAGCGATAAGCGCGTTATTCGTGATGGCGTTTTGGTTGCTTTTGCAGGCGAGGTAATGTCCGATGAGGAAGCCGCTTTGCGCGGTCTTCTTGCGGATGAAAAGCCTAAGAAAGATAAGCCTAAGAAGGGCAAGGCTAAGTAATGCTGACTTTACACCTCGATAACGGCGAACATATCCGCGTCGCACGCAATGAGCAAGTTCAGCTTGCTTGCGGCGCGGAGTTTGACCGCGTAGAAATCACCAATTACAAGGGTGAAAAGACCGAGCAGACAACGGACGAGTTCGTCTTTACTGACGTGCCCGATATTTGCGAGGTTGTCTTTACTAACGGCGGTACTTTTGTTTGTCGCGCCGTTGTCGAGGTCGTAGAGCGCCATTACTTTTCGATTGACGCCCTCAAGGCGCAAGACGATACAAACGATTTTCAGGGCGTGACCGATGAGCAATTTTTCCGCGCGCGTCAGGCAGCAACTGAGGTGTTTGAGCAAAATGCCCACCGTTCATTTGTTAATCGACTCGGAAAAACGGAAACCTACAGCGGCGATTTTTGCTGGCTGGCTCACAACGACGTGAGCTCAATTTTTACGCCACACGTTGACCAGCTCTCAAAATGCACTGTGCAAGCACCGCTTGGGCACCTCGTTATCGAGTACATCTACGGGTTGGACTGGATACCGGCTAGGGTGTCTGCCGCGGTAATGAGCTTGACCGGTTATTATTTGCGTCCATCTACTACGCCTGAGCGCGCGACGGGAGAAGCGGTAGACGGTGGGTTTATTCGCTTTACGCTTGCTGGCAAGGATGGCGCTACCGGTCTGCCCGAAGTCGATGCGGTAATCGAACAATACGGATGTAATCGGGTGATTGTTTTATGAAGACAACAACGCCATATAGTCGAGCAGCCGAAGCTCTGCGCAAGCGCTTAGAGCTTGTTTTGTCTGATAAAGCACTCAAGCTTTACGACAACGGCATTAAAACGCCTGTTTTGTCTATCGGTCTAGGACAAGCTCGTCCCGCCCGCATGGCATGGATTAACCCAATGCCTTATGAGGTGCAGATGCAAGGCTCTGCAACATCGCACCAATACCGCACCGAGTTTATTCTGCGTACGTACCTGTTGTGTACATCCACAGATTTTAACGACGCGGTAAAGCAGGTGACCTATTGGGCCGATGCGATTGTGATTGGTATCTCTGCTGACGCGACTCTCGGCAGAGAGGTCGACCGCTGTATCCCGCGCATTAGCGATGCTGGTTATGACTTCACGCCTGAAAGGCGCTTTGTTGCAGCTATTGAAATTGAGACAAGCATGTCGGTTTATGACATGGCAAGTGAGGAGTTTAGGAGGTTGGTAAGTGAAGGCTAAAAAACCAATCGTGGCCATTATCAACGGCCGTACATACACGATTAAAAAGGGTGAAACCATCCCTAAAGAAATTATTGAATATGTAAAGGATTTCGCAGCCGAGGAGGAGCGCAAGAATGATTAACACAAGTATTGGTTTGTTAGGTGTTGCGAAGCAAACTGACAAGACCACTCCCGCAGCTGAGCCTACATTCCGCCACGGCCTTACTGGTGGTAGTCTCATTAAGCCTGAGCGCAGCGTCGAGCAAAAAGGTATCGCATGCGGCCTGCGTGCCAATACGTCTAATTCGTCTTATGTCAAAGAGGTAAACGTAGCGATTGACTGCGAGACGATGTCGTATGCAGATGCTTTCGGTCTGTATTCCACGGCCACTCTGGGCAATTGCGTTACAACACCTGCTGCGGAGTCTGGCTATTACAAGCATGTAATTACCCTTGGCTCCACAATTCCATACCTTACATTCTGGGGGCAGATTGGCGATACCACGCAGCAGACCGTGCAAAAGGCTGTAGGCTGCAAGATGGATACGCTCAACCTCGAGTTTGACGGTAACGACCCTCTTAAGGTTGGTTTAACTGCAGCTGGTCTGGATGCTGACCTATTCGGCCAATTCCCTGGCTCTGTAGAGCCATCTTGTTTCGACGGGTATTTCATTCCTACTAACGGAACCTTTAAGTTCTCTGCTGATAGCCAAACTCCCGTAGATGATATTACTATCACCAAAGGCAGCTTTGAGCTTTCAAACAGCCTTGAAGGCACTCGCGGTGCTGGTAAGGTTTCGCCCTCTGAGATTTCAGAGTCAAAGCTGAAGACCAGCGTAAAGGTAACCACTGTTCCCGAAGATTTCTCGCCTATCCGTAGGGTTTTGACCGGCTCTAATACCGGCACTAAGCTAGCTGGAAAAATCGTATATGGCTCTGCCGCTTGGTCATTCACGCACTCTCAAGATGAGAAATGCACTCTTGAGGTCGAGTTTACTAATGTACCTTGGACTTGCGAAACCCCGCAGGTTTCCCCTGATGGCAATGCCGCTGAGGTCGAGTTTTCTGCTGACGACATCGGTGTAGCTTCCAAGTCCGGCTCTCCAATTAAAATCACTCTCGTAAATAAGGTGGCAAGCTATGTTTAAAGTCGAATGCACGTTTTCCGGCGATGATAAAACCGTTTCTGTTATCGGTGGGCGTTCCTCGCTGTGGAAGGCACAGGACTATACCGCAACTCTTCCCGAGACCGATTCCAAATCGATGAAATCCGATTACTCTTGGGCGTATTACCTCGCGGAACAGTCCGGGAAGCTCGAAGAGCTAGGCTGTGCTGGCATGCCTTTTGAGGATGCTATTAACTACCTTGCTGATAGCTACGATGTGGAGATTAAGCCTGTCGAAGACGAAGCCCCTTTAGTCTCTACGCCCGCAAAGTAGTACAGCTGTCGCGTGCGTCGGGGGTATCGCCTTACGAGCTGGTAAAGCTCGAGGAGGAATACCCCCTTGTTTTTGAGGAGTTTTTACAGTTGTATACGGTCAAAGACCCGGCGAGACAAAGCTTTGAAGAGCGGCGCGAACAAACGCGAGGTGAGCGTGTAGGCAAGTTACTAGCACGATTGAGGCGATAGGTATGGGCACTTACGCATATATACGAGTTGACGGCGTGCCCGAAGTCATTTCGTCCTTGAAGAATATCGACCAAAAAATCGCTAATGACTTTAAAAAGGGGCTGCGCGAGGATGTGCAGCCCCTTGTTTCTAAGGCGAGGAGTTTCGCTCAAGGACTGGGTGGCTCGGGAGACTACGCCGCAAGTTTTGGCGTACGTACAAACAATAAAGGAGTTTACATTTACTCGTCTGACCCGGGCGCGGGCGTAATCGAGTTTGCAAATCCCGGAGCACTTATCCGCTCGGGCGTGCGCATGGGCAAACCCGCGGGCGTTCCGTCCGGCGAACCTCCGCGTGCATTGGTCAAGGCTCGTGACGAGGAAGAACCTCAAATTGTTGGTGCGGTCCAAAACCGTATACAAGGCATAATCAGGAGTTATTTCGATGGGTAAAGCAGGAATTAAAATTGCAGTCTCCGGCAACTTTGACGGTGCTGCATTTGACCGCGCAGAAAAACGAATAGATGCGTTTGCAAAAAGGGCAGCCGTAAACGCTGGCGGGCTTGGCTCAAAGGCTGTTGAGCTTGGGTCGAAACTTGCATCTGCTGGTGGCAGCATATACAGTATGGGCCAAAAGGTCGAGGACGCAGGTAGTAAACTTCAGGGTATGTCAATCGCGGCTGGCTTGGTTGCTGCTGCGACTGGTGCTTCTGCTGTAAAAATTGATACCGCGCTGACCGGCGTTAGGAAAACAGTTGATGGCACAGCTGAACAGTATAACCAGCTCAAAGAGTCGGCTATTGAGTTTTCAAAGACTAATGCGGTATCAGCCGACCAAATCTTAGATATACAAATGCTCGGAGCGCAGCTCGGCTTTAGCATTGACGAGCTGACCGAGATGTCGCGTGTAACGAGTGGCTTATCTATCGCTACAGATATGGGAGCTGAGCAGGCCGCCACTGAGATGGCGCAATTTGCAAACATCACTAAGATGGCTCATAGCGACGTATCCCGCTACGGCTCTGCGATTGTAAATCTCGGTAACCATATGGCCACGACTGAATCTAAGATTTCTGGAATGGCGCAAAACATCGCAGCGGCGGGCAAGCAAACCAATATGACCGTGCCCGATATTCTGGGCTGGTCGAGTGCTATGTCTTCTCTTGGCGTCGAAGTTGAGAAGGGTGGTACGGCTTTTAGCCAAACCATCGCGACGATTGACCGCGAGGTCGCCCTCGGCAGCGAGAAAATGGAGAAGTTCGCAGAAATTGCCGGTATGTCCTCCGAAAAATTTGCCCAATCGTGGAAAGCAAACTCCACGGAAGCATTCCTTGCCATCCTCAAAGGTGCAGGTAGCGCGGAAAACCTAACGCTTGCTCTTGACGAGATGGGCGTTACGTCGGTACGTCAGTCTGATGTATTAAAACGTCTCGCTGGTAACACCGACCTCGTAACGCAAGCATTGGAGATATCTAATCAGGGCTGGAATGAAAATACTGCTCTGCAAAAAGAGGTTGAGAACCGTAATGACTCAATGGCGTCGAAGCTCGAAATCCTTAAGAACAAACTCACTGCTATCTCCGAGGATGTTGGTACTCCGCTTGTTAATGCCTTGACTGATGCGATAGATGCAGCACAGCCCTTACTGGATACAATCGAGGAAGCAAGTACCGCATTTTCTGGCGCTGACAAAGGTACACAGCAGTTTGTACTTGGTCTTGGCGCTGTAGCAATCGCGGCTAGTCCCGTGCTTACAATTACCGGCAAGCTCATAAAAACTACCGGTTCGTTTCTGTCGTTTCTTGGCAAGACCGCGCAGACGTTTGGAACGTACGAAAACGCTCTTACCACGACCAACGCCGCAGCGCTTGAAGCGTACTCTACGAATACAAAGCTCAATCATGCTCTTAATGCCAATCCCGCCGTTAAGGCAGCTGGTGGCGTAGACCAGTACGTTTCGGCTGTTAAACAAGCTGCGAAAGATACTGGTACATACAATCGAGCAGTTAAAAGGCTCGAATACGAGCAGAGCAAAGGCAACAAGGCGAGTGCAGAGCGTATAGCGAACCTTGAAAAAGAGGTTGTAAAAGCCAAAGCTGCAAAAGATGGTTCAGTTGCAGTTGCAGAGGGCTATCAAACCGAAGCAACTAATTCAGCGACATCTACTGCGATGACCAAATTACATGCTGGCGGTCTGATGGCTCTCACCGCCGCGGCAAATATTGCAAAAGCGGCGCTTGCGACTATCGCTCCGCTGGCATTGGTTGCAGCCGTTACGGCGATTGTTACGCATTTTAAAGAAGCAGAAGACAAGGCAAAAGCGCTTAAAAATGCTACTTCTGGACTTGAGCAGGCAGTAAAGGGCAGCACTAACTCGGTCAGAGACCAAAGCGGAGCATTTGGTGCGGCTGAGCCATCTTGTGAAGAGTATCGGTCTGCTGTCGAGAAGGCTACGGATGCTCAATCGCAGCTCGCAGATAAAATCCGAGAAATCAATACCGAGACTGCGGCGCAAGATGCAGAAATTCGCAATGCTTACGCCACCATTGGGCATTATGCTAATCAGTCTGACTTAAGTATCGACGCACAAAACAGGCTTAAAGTGGCGGTCGATACCATTAATGACACCTGCGGCACGCAGATACAGGTTATCGATGCGGCGAACGGCAAGCTTGCGGACGAAAACGGAGCTATCACGGATGTAACTGCGAGTCTTGGTGGCTACATCAAAAAGAAACTTGAGCAAATCCGTATCGACGCACAGCAGGAGAAGCTTAAAGGTCTCTATAAGCAACAGGCGGATGACCTTGAGAAGTACATGAAAGCTCAAGAGGGCTTTAATAAAGCTCTTGAGAAAACAGGTGGTCATGATAAGTACGTGGCTGAGCTTACTAAAAAGCTCGGCGGTACAGCTGGAGCTGCAAAACAGGCCGAGGAGAACTGGAAAAATCTTAATGCCGGTCTTGAGAAACAGTATGGCGTAGATGAAGCAAGGCAGAATCTTGAGTCAGTAGGAAAGTCTATTGATATTGCCAATAAAAACATGGAGACCACCGCGTCAGTAGCAGATAGCGCTTCCACGAGTGTTTCCGCTCTTGCGGCGAGTAACAACTGGCTTTCTATGGTCTGCAATTCGGCCAATAAAAATCTCGGTGATTTTAGTAACGACCTTGCCAATGCCGGCGTGTCAGTCGATACATTTAAATCTCTTAATGACCAGCAGTTAACAGACCTAGTCGGTAAGTGGGACGGCACCACCGATTCCATCATTCAAGCCCTTAAGGATATGGGCATTGAGATGGAAGATTCAGGACTTAATGCAGCTAATGCCCTGGCCAATGGTCTTTCTAACGGTACGGTTTCTGTCGAGAGCGCTACCGCTATTCTCAAGGCGTCGGCTTCTGGCGACTGGTCAGACGTTGTTAAGCAGATGACCGATGCGGGTATTCAGTTGCCAAAGAGCGTGGCTGATGGTATCCGCGACGGCTCGTTCGCTCCATCTGGCGAGATGGACTCTGTCCTGTCGATGATTGCGCTCAAGCTCAATAACGGAGATGTTACGGCAGCTTCTGAACAGCTCGGTCACGATATCGATTCTGGACTTGCGGAAGGCATTAAAAACGGAAAGCTATCAGAATCGCAAGTTCAATTCCTCGGCCAGGACGTTATCGATGCGGCTAAAGCTTCTCTAGATTCACACAGTCCCTCGAGGAAGTTCGAGCAAATCGGCTCTGATATTGATGCTGGTCTATCTTTGGGTATTGGTGGCAACGCCGATTCGCCTATGAGCGCCATTTCATCTCTTGGCTCGCAGCTGGTCGGTGGCCTAAGTGGGCTTTTGCCGCAGATGCAAGGCACAGGTTCGGCGTCTTCTGGTGGCCTTAGTGCTGGTCTTTCAGCTGGCGTTAGCAGCGTCATTTCGAGCGCTACGAGACTTGCGACTGGAGCACAGGGAAGCGTAAGCGGAGTAAGTGGCTCACTTTCAGCGACTGGCCAAACCGCGGGCGCTGGCTTTGCTCGTGGAATTGGCAGCAGTGTCGGCGCTACGCATTCGAGCGCTCGCGCTCTGGCAAACGCCGCGAGCAATATGGGCAATGTTAGCTCCCACGAGTGGGGTAAACATCTTGGCCAAAATTTCGCCGAGGGCATTAACGCAGCTAGGGGCTGGGTCGCCGACGCAGCAAGAAATATCGCTAACGCAGCTAAAAACTTCCTGCACTTCACGCAACCTGACATGGGGCCGTGGAGCGGAGCTGAGCGAGGAGGTATCCGCTCCGGTATGCACTTGGCGCAGAATTTCGCGCAAGGCATGAGCGAGGGCACGGGCGATATTGTTAAGGCAGCCGAGGGGCTGGCTTTTGCAGCTGCGCCACAGACGAAATATAGCTCTTCTGTGCCGGCGAGCAACAACGAAGACCTCACGAAACTTTTAATCTCATTACTAGACGAAGTCAGGATGCTCCACGGTAACTTGGGCGAGATTATTTCCGAGAATACCGACCACTTGGACGATAGAGATATGAGGAGGTTAGTAAATGAGTACGTCCGATGACCTCATATACACCAGCTCGACGGGCACGGTTATCAAGTTTGACGATGTGCGGGCTATCCGCTTGGGCGAGGGCGACGTATTGCGCTCTCATAAGTGGGCGCGCAATTTGGGTTTTCGCGGCTATACAGGACTTGCGCGTCAGGCGCAAGAAATTAGTATCGAGGTTGTTGTTAATGACCTCGATTATGCCGATGAAATGCGTAAAGTCTTTGACTACGATACGGCCGTAAACAAACCAGGTAAGCTCTCGCTGGGCGGATGGTCTCAACATGCTCTGGTTGTTGAGTCTGCAAACGACCTATGGCGACCATCGACTGTGGCTTTTACACTAACTATCGGTTTGCTTGATGGCATTTGGCGCAAAGAAAAAACAGTGCACATCCCGCCCTCGGGTGGCTTTGCTGGAAACGGTATCGGCAAAGGCTATCCTCACGGATATCCTTACGGGTATTCGGTGCAAGCTCCGAGCCAAACAATTAAGCTGGATGGCTATTTGCCCTCGTCTATTAAGCTAACGGTATTCGGTGCCGTATCTGCGCCATCGATTACTATCGGGGGAAACGTATATAAGTACGGCGGAGATGTTCCGGCTGGTGGTTATCTTGTTATTGACGGGGCCACTAAGACCGCACTTGTAATCAATGAAAACGGCGATGCTAAGAATGCTCTGCCTGAGCTGGAGATTGGCTTAGGTGAGGGGTGCGGGACGTATGCGTTTGAAAAGCTCAAGCCCGGAACCAGTCGAGTGGATTGGAACGGCTCATTTGGATTTGACCTCACAACCTACCTTGAGGATTGCGAGGTGCCATGGACCTTGTAATCGCGTCTCCAAACGGAGACAAGCAAAAAGTAATAGACGATTACAATCTCGATTTAGAGTTTGGAATTGGCCTTGGCAACGACTTTAGACTCGAAGGCATAAACGATAGGCTACCTCTAGGCTCTCGTATCTGGATACCGAATACCGAATACGGTGGGATTATTGACGATGATAATCCATCGCGTACGGTCAAGGGCGATGCCATCTATTACCACGGCAGAACTTGGCAAGGTATTTTACAGGGCAATATTGTATCTCCGGATAGGGGGCAGGATTATCTAACGCTGTCCGGGACTTGTAATAACTTGCTCAAAACGCTCATTGAGCGCAGTAGTCTATCAGATATTTTTACCGTCCTACCAGCGGGAAGCCCGTATATCAGGTCGTATAAATTCAACCGGTACATCGACCTTTATACTGCTATTCGCGATATGTTACTCACCGTTGGCCAACGACTGGAGATTAAGGCTGTTGATGGTGGGGTTGTTCTGTGTTCAAAAGAAATTACCGACTGGGGCGACCTTTTGGGCACTGAAAACGTAGCTTTTTCCGCGAAACGCAATAACCGACCGGTTAACCATCTGATATGTCTTGGCAAAGGCGAGCTGAAAGAGCGCGAAGTAGTCCATTTCTATGCTGATGAGGACGGCAACATCAGTCAAACGCAGAGCCTGTTTGGCATTGACCACGTGGGACAAGTCTACGATATCAGCTCTAAATCCGGCTCGGAGCTGGTGTCTGCTGGCAGGTCGAAGCTGAAAAAATTACAAGAAGACAAAAACACAGCTAAGGCTGTATTACCTGATGCGGTGGGTATGTCAGTCGGCGATTCGGTTACAGCTATCTCGACTACCTACGGTGTAAAAGCAAAAGCAAATATAACGGGCGTGGTATTAAAAATACAAGGTGGGCTTTGCTCCGTTACGCCAAAAGCTGATGGGCGAGCCGATACGGTCGATTATACGTAAGGATTTCGCTATGCCAAAAATTGAAGGAGTTACTCAATACACCTGCGACAGGTGTAAAAAGCAGGAAAACGTTCTTCCCAATGACCCGGCAGGGGACAAGTGGGAGACAATACGGCGCATTGATGCCAACAACAACGAGGTAACCGCTATTCTTTGCAACGATTGCGCAGATAAATACCGTGATTTTGTACTTGACCAATCCTATGACTACCGTAGGTTCCTCGCTGGAAAGGAGTAAGCATGAATGCTATTACCGCCGGCAACGGCAAAAACCACGTTACCTCTGCTGATGATGCGGAGATTTACGCTTCTTTTGTTGGAGGTGCGAGCTGTGTTATGGCGCGTGGCGACATGTTCCGCTGCAGGATGGAGACTGCTAATAAAGCTACCATTGGAACAGGCTTAGGCTTTATCAATGGCCATGCCTTCCGTTGTGAGGTTCCCGAGTCGGTTGTTATCAAGTCTGGTTCTCAAGGATTTAAACGTAACGATATTATTGGTGTGCGCTGGACCACTGACTCTCTAGGCAACGAGAGCATTTCCCTTGAGGTGCTGCAAGGTACGCCATCGACCCTCAATCCCACTGACCCAAGGGTTCCAAGCGGTGACTTGCTCAACGGTGATAAAACAGCATGGTTTAGCCTGTGGCGCATTAAGGTTGAGGGAATTTCCGTATCAACGCCTGAAGCTCTGTTTACACCGGTAAACAATTACTTAGGCATGGTTACCCCTAAGGTGCTCTTTACAGGCGAGTATGAAAAAACGAGAAGTTCACAAATTACTCTCTCTGACGTGGTAACCAACTACAGCCGTCTCGACGTTGTTTTCCAAGCCAGCGCCGGCGACGTAAATACAATTACCCTTTATAGTCCTCGTCCATTGATGAAATTTGTTACGTGGTCAACCGAGCCGACCAACGATTATGTGTTCCTTAAAACTAAAGGCTACTTAATCCAAAGCGACGGCAAAACCATTAACGCAGCTCGCATAACTGGCAGCGATACATCTTGGTGGGCGCACGAGTATAGGTTCGCTTATACCTCTAATGCTGGCCTGTATTATTCATTTGCTAACAGCATTGGTCTTATTGCTGTCTATGGCTATAAGTTTTAGGAGGTGCTCATGGTAAATGAGATACAGCTAATTTTAAACCTGATTGTGCCGATTACTACGCTTATCTTATTCGTGCGCGTGATGTTACAAGACCGTGACCAGAGCGCAAGGAGCTTTGAAGCGTTGGCGCTAAGCCTTGACCAGCTTAAAAAGATGGTGGAAAAGCTCGAGTATAAGGTGGACGAAATCAACGAGCGACTAAACGCCCATACGGTTGATTTGTCAAAGATTGACCTACGGGTCACCGCGCTTGAAAACCGTATGGGTGACATCGAAGACAGGTGCGGAGCGCACACAGATGTTTTAGCGAAACTTAAAGCAAAGGAGAAGAAATGAATGAGCATATTAAGCACTGGGCTATTGCAGCAGTTGTTCGCGCACTAAAGACGTTTGCGCAGGTAGCAGTTTCACTTATTGGTACTGGCGCCGTTGGCTTTACCGACCTTGACTGGTTACAAATCGCTTCAGTGGCCGGAGTATCAGCTGTGACCTCAATCCTTACTAGCATTGCTGGGCTTCCCGAGGTCGCCGAGGGGACAAGTCCTCTCAAGAGGATTGAGGAGTAGCCATGACCGACAACCTTACAGATGAGCAATTGGCCGAGTTGATGAGCACGCAGGATACACATGATGAGGACGATGTGGCAGAGGTAGAGGAGGTAGTATATGAGCAGAGTTAATGAGATGCTAGCCGCCGCTGCAGCTGAAATTGGATATAACCGTTTTGCTGACCCTAATCCCGGCACAAAATACGGCAGGCGATACGCGCAGCTGGTCGGTAATTCTTACTACGGTACCAATGGGGTACCGTATTGCGCTATGTTTATCAGCTGGCTTTTTGACAAGCTCGGAATTCCTGAGCCCTTTTTGCCCGAAGCATATTGCCCGTATCTCAAAAACCGAGCTAAACAGGCAGGTATGTTAGTCGATAAGCACAGCGCCCGCCCCGGTGATATTGTCCTGTTCGACTGGGGCGGCGACGGCGTTTGCGACCACGTGGGACTGATTGAGAAAAACTGTGGAAGCTACCTGCAAACCATCGAGGGGAATACCTCTACAGGTACAAGCGGCTCACAGTCAAACGGCGGGCGAGTAGCACGCCGCACACGCTCTTTTAGCAGCGTTAACTGCGTGGTTCGTCCCAATTACTCGAGTGGCGAGTGGCTCAAAAACGATACTGGCTGGTGGTACCGCAATGCTGACGGGAGCTATACCACAGACGGTTGGCAAGCTATTGAGGGGAAGTGGTATTTCTTCGATGAGCACGGTTATATGTGGCGGGGCTGGTTGCAGCGCAACGGCTACTGGTATTACTTGGGCGCGGATGGAGCTATGCTAACCGGCTGGCAAGCCATAAACAATAAGTGGTATTACTTCAACGGCAATGGTGATATGGCTACGGGCTGGGTGCGCGATGGGGGGAAGTGGTATTTCCTCAAGCCTAACGGGGATATGCAGCTGGGCTGGATTCACGAAGGTGGGAAGTGGTACTTAACTGATGGTTCCGGCGCTATCAAGACCAATACCATTGCTGTATCTGGTGGCAATGCCTACGCATTTCGTCCGGACGGTTCTATGGCCACTGGCGATGTGATGGCTTCCGCCGATGAAAACGGCGTGCTGCAGATTAAGCCATAAGGTGAGCCATGGACTGGATACTTACGGTATGGTGTACGCTCTCGGATAATCCCGGATGTCGTTACAGCAAAATCCGTGTAGAGCGTTTCGCAAGTAAAAAGGGTGTTTCGCGCTTTATCGAAAACCACTATCTGGTGGCTAAAGTTACTTGGTTTGATGATGCTCGAAGGTGCAGCGTGGTTGTAAAAGGATAATATTCCAAAATAGAATAACCCCACCTAGCATATGCCGGGTGGGGTTATTTTCGTTTACACTGGTAGATGGCTTGTTGTAAGCTGTTCTAAGGCGTTGTAATTTTGTAAACGAGCATTTTGCGTGTTTTCGTGCAAAAAGATAAGGGGCGGAGCTTTCGCCCCGCCCCCTTCTGTGCTACTTCGCTACAATACGGTAGAAGTCGGCAACGGTGCTGTTCTGGTTGCCGTGCGGCTCCTCGTAGTCATGAGCGCCGCTGGCGTAGCTCGTCCAGTGGGCCATTACCTCGTCGTGGTCGTCGCTTTGAATAGTCCATACTAAGACTAGCTTTAAGTGTGAATTACGTGTTCACATTTCGCACACATTTCATCTGCTGGTTAATTAGTGCTTCATTTTATGTTTAAGCTGCGCGTTGCATTCGCAATAATACTGTGCCATGATACATAGCCATGCAGGTTCGTTTACCCGCACAAACGGGGAGCCAGTTAGAAATTGTGCGAACCCGTGAGATGCTTACCTCACGGGTTTTTTGTTTCTCGCCCTTTCCCTAAATCTTCATAGAATATCACAAAGTCTTACGCCATTTGTTTGGAATTTTCCCGTTGGTAGGGTGTACATGGTAGGATTTACAAGAACGTAAACACCATAGACAGCAGCAAGAAAGCGTTTTGTCTATGCAGGTTACGAAAGGATTTGGGGAGCTAAATAGTGAGTATTTCTCAATCTGTAAATCAAGATCAAATAATAAGTCGCAGGGATGCATGGAACGCTCCGCTTAAGCGCGATTTTTCTATCTTACAGCAGCTGGTTTCTAAGGATTTTAAGCTCAAGTACCGCCGTAGCCTTTTGGGCGTAGCGTGGAGTGTTTTGAACCCACTGCTTATGATGATTGTAATGGCAGCGGTGTTTTCTTCATTTATGCGCTATCAAAACGCGGATCTTGGCAATTACCCTCTGTATTTGATCTTGGGTAACACGGCATGGCAGCTGATGGCAGATTCTACTTCTCAAGGAATGGTATCTATTATCGGCGCGGCATCGTTGCTCAAAAAAGTAAGGGTTAATCGCTTTGTATTCCCAGTGCAAAAAGTTCTGTTTGCTATGGTCAATTATGCATTTTCCCTGGTTGCTGTTGCCTTGGTTATGCTCTTTTTCCGCATACCGCTAACCCCCTTGGCACTCTTCATGCCCATTGCCTTGCTTTTGTTGGGTATTTTTTCTATCGGTCTGTCCCTGCTTCTCTCTACGCTCTCTGTCTTTTTCCGTGACGTTATCCATCTGTGGAGCGTTTTTCTTACGGCATGGATGTATGCCACGCCTTTGTTCTATCCCTATGCTAATTTGCCTGAATGGATGCAGGTGGCAGAGGCATTTAATCCCATGTATTGCTACATCACGCTTATTCGTGATGCGCTTTTGTGGCAAGAGATGCCAACCATCGGCTTACTTGTTCGTTGTGTTGTGTTTGCGTTTGCTGCGTTGGCGCTTGGCTGGCTGGTATTTCATAAAAACGAGCACAAATTTATTCTTTATATCTAACAGGGGAGTAGCTCTTGTCAGACACTACATTACATAAACCCAATGGATGGACCGCTCAATTTTGGATTGAGAAGTCCCAGCTGCTTACGGAAGAAACCGCCGTAGTTAAGCCTCGCATTGAGGGTATTGATCATAAGGAGCTATGGCTCAATTATACCTGGTCATTTGAGGGTCGTTGGGATGAAGGTAATTGGGATTCTGTTTACAACCAAACCGGTTCCTATACGCAAGAGACCTCTTGGGTTTTTGAGCCGCCACATGAGGGTCGCTACCAGATCTTTGTAGATATCAATGACTCCAATAATGGGACCATGACGGTTTCTGGCTGGGTAACCGTGTCTGCTCCTGATGGCTTTAAGCGTCCTGATCTTCCTGCTCCAGATGCGCCAACTGTTATTGCCGTGGACGATGTTTCCATGATCTTTAATATTGCTTCGGAGCAGTTTAACTCCCTTAAAGAGTACTTCTTAGCGCTTACCAAAGGTGAGCTCAGCTTCAAAGAGTTCCGTGCGCTTGATCACATTAGCTTTGAGGTTAAACGAGGCGAAGCGTTTGGTTTGGTTGGCACCAATGGCTCCGGTAAATCTACCATGCTTAAGATTATTGCTGGGGTACTTGAGGCTTCCGAGGGTAGCTGTCGGGTAGCAGGCACCATTGCACCACTCATTGAGTTGGGTGCAGGCTTTGATATGGAGCTTACAGCTACAGAAAATATCTACCTCAACGGCGCGCTTCTCGGCTATAAAAAAGAATTCATAGACGATCATTTCGATGAGATCGTTGAGTTTGCAGAGCTCCAGAACTTTATGGACATGCCTCTTAAGAATTATTCCAGCGGCATGGTTGCACGTATTGCCTTTGCCATTGCTACGATTACCGAGCCGGACATCCTCATTGTTGATGAGACGCTTTCCGTTGGTGACTTCTTGTTCCAGCAAAAGTGTGAGCGCCGCATTAAAGAACTCGTTGAGTCGGAAGGCGTTACCGTATTGTTGGTCAGCCACAGCATTGATTTGGTAGAGCGCATCTGTGATCGCGTCTGTTGGATTGAAAAAGGCAAGCAACGTATGCTCGGACCTACCGATGATGTTTGCGAGCAGTACAAGAGGTTGGAGGTTTAACGATGCCTACGGTCTCTTCAGAAAACCCGAGCCTGAGTATTTTGGTTCCCATTTTTAATGTCGAGAAGTACCTGCGACAGTGCTTGACATCGCTTATGGCCCAAGACTATCAGGACTTTGAAATCATCTTGCTCAATGATGGGTCTACCGATGGTTCTGCGCGTATCGCAGAGGAATTTTCGGCTGCCTACGAGCATGTTTCACTTATCAATAAGGAGAACTCCGGTTACGGCGCCACTTTAAATCTGGGTATTGATAAGGCGCGCGGTGACTATATTGGATTTCTTGAATCAGACGACCTGATGTATTCAGGCGCGTTGCGTGTGCTTATGGATGCAGCGGTGCGCTATGATGCGGATGTTGTTCGCGGAACCTATTCGTATTATTGGTCGCTGGAAAATAGGGATGAGCTACAGCATCCCTATGCTGCAGATTTGATAGGTCGTCCCAAGGACTACCGTGCAGATGTACGACCTTTCTTAGCGCAGCATGCCATTTGGGATGGCGTGTATCGTCGCCAGATGCTTTTTGATCAAAACATCCGGTTCTTAGAGACAGCTGGTGCTTCCTACCAAGATACATCCTTTGCTTTTAAGACCTATGCTGCTTCTCAAAAAACGGTCTTTTTAGATACCCCCATCATTCATTATCGTCAGGATAATGAGGGCTCTTCTGTGCGTTCCCGCGGCAAAGTATATGCCGTGTGCCAAGAATATGATGAGATTGATCGTTGGCTGGCCCACCGCAACAATCAGTCGTTTGAGAAAAACCTCCAAAGGGCTGCGTTGATCAGCCGCTATAACGCATACTTGTGGAATGTAGATCGCATTGCTCCTGAGTTTCGTGAGGAGTTCATTTGTTTCATGAGTAAAGAGTTTTCTCTTATGGATGATGCAGGCAGGATTGACTGGACTCATTTAGATGAGTGGCGCACCCTTAATTTGCGCAAAATCATGCTCGATCCCAAGGGCTATCTTACTATTCGTCAACGCTTGCATGGAAAGTCAGCAGTATCTAAAGCGGCATTTGCTTTGGAATTGGGTGGTCCCGCAGCGCTTTTCTCTGCGATTAAAGAACGAAAGACGCGATAATGACCAGCTGTTCTTCCGTTTTGCCTTCTGCCGAATATTCCGAGCATCCCGAGCACCCCAGGCGTTCCGAGCATCTTGCATGCCCTGATCGTGCTGAGCAACCCGCGCAACCCGAGCAACCTTTAGTCTCTCTTATCGTTCCCGCTTATAACGCACAGGAGTTTTTAGAGGACTGTCTGAGTTCTTTATGTGCGCAAACCTTGCACAACATCGAAATTATTTGTATCGATAATAACTCTACGGATGCCACCGGTCAGCTTCTCGAAAAAGCTGCTGCTCAGGATAGGCGTATTGTCGTACTGCACCAGCAACATAGGGGTCCTGGCCAAACTCGTAATGCCGGACTTGCTGCTGCGCGCGGCCAAATACTTATGTTTTGCGATGCGGATGACATGCTTAAACCCCAGTCTTGTGAGCAGGTATATAAGCAGTTTGCTAACACCAAGTGCAGCGTTGTGGTCTTTGGTTTTGAGGTATTTCCTGCGCGTGCCCTGCACCCTTCCATGGCTGGTCAGCTGCACCCGCGTGACGCAATTATCGCCCAGAGCAAGCACGGCGTGGAGCAGCTGCTGTTTGAGGAGAAGGCGCGTCCCTTTGGAGCGCGGATTGCCTTGCGCGCGAGCTTTGCGCGTGAGCACAACATTCATTTTCATCCTGAGCTTACCTTAGGCGATGATCAATACTTTTGCTTTGCCGTGTATCCTCGTTCAACAAAAACGGTGCTTATGAGTGATCAGCTGTACCTGTATCGCATGAATGATCACTCCATAACCCATACCATTGGCTCTGATGTAGATGCTCGCCTCAATAAGCTTTCCAAGCATCTGGCGTGTGAGCATGCCATTATTCAGGATTGGACAGCTGCTGGGTTTTTAGGCATCTGTGACGAGAAACTCATTGAGTGGTGCTTGGATCTGCTGTTATTAGACGTTTCTAAATTACCAGTTTGCGCGCAAACATCATTTTGGAGCCAGTGGCGCGCCGAAGTGCTCGATGCCTTCTCTTTGCAAGACCTCTTAAGCTCCCACAAGCTTTTTCACGCTGCAAAAGCCTGTCTTGTTGATATTGCATCCGATGCGGGTATGGTGTCAAAGTGTCACCTTACGATGTTTTATCTGCGAAAACGTGGGGTGGTAAGCAGCATGAAGCGCGTGGTATGGGGCCTTACCCACACCAGCTAGTCAGCCGTATATAGCTGCTGTTACAATGGGAACACTCAAACAAAGGATTGCCATGGCCTCTTCCAATCAAACAGCTCCACTTATCTCGGTATTAGTGCCCATCTATAATGTGGAACGCTATCTTGAGGAATGCCTGGACTCCTTACGTGCCCAAACCTTGGACAATTTTGAGGTGCTTTGCATCAACGATGGCTCTACCGATGGGTCACGCACGCTTATCCAGCGCTATGTGGATATGGATGCTCGTTTTAAGCTTATCGATAAGCCCAATTCTGGATACGGTGCATCCATGAACCAAGGTCTTAATGCCGCGCAGGGTAGCTATATTGCAATTTTGGAATCGGATGATCTGTTTATCCCGCAGGCGCTTGAGCTGCTGTATCGAGCAATAAGCACCAATAAGGCGCAGCTTGCAAAAGCAAATTTTATGCTGTATTGGTCCGTACCCCAAAAGCGTACGGAGCCCTTTGATGTGGTGGGGACCTTTGCTCAAAAGGTGCTTTGTCCTGCTCAAGAGGCACAGGAAGTGTTTTATCAAAAGCCCTCCATCTGGAGCGCTCTGTATAGCCGTGCCTTTTTGGACGAGAAACACATTCGCTTTTTAGAAACTCCGGGTGCTTCCTATCAAGATGCTTCCTTTAGTTTTAAGGTCTTTGCTTCGGCAACACGAGTAAGCTTTATTGCCGATGAGGTTGTTTGGTATCGACAAGACAATGAGGCCTCTTCCGTTAACGCAGCTGGCAAGGTGTTTTGCGTTTGCGATGAGTATGCAGAGATGCAAAGCTGGCTCGCGAGCCAAGCTGAGTTAGAGCCGCAGCTTAACCAGGTGTTGGCTCGGATGAAGCTCAATACCTATCTATGGAACTATAGTCGCCTGTCGCCTGAGCTGCGCAAAGAGTTTTTCCCAACTATGCGTGCAGATTTGCAAGCAGATTTTGATCAGCAAAAGTTTGATGAGCAGAGCTTGGGTTTGGTTCGTACGGCAGAACTAAACACGCTTTTGTATAACCCCAAACGCTTTGTGTCTGCCTGGCGCAATGGGGAACCCAAGCCTGGTGTCTGGAATACCTGCAAGCATTTATATGCCCTTGGTGGTCCGCTGCTCTTGTTCTTTGTGGCGGGCAAAAAACTCATGAGATGAGTGTCGTATGGCAAAGCTAAGCGTCATAGTGCCTATGTATAACGTGCAAGCGTATTTAGAGCAGTGCCTCGATTCCTTGCTTGCCCAAACGTTTACTGACATTGAGGTTATCTGTGTCAACGACGGTTCACCCGATAATTCTTATGACATTGCCCAAACATATGCTGCCCGTGATCCACGCTTTACCCTTATCGATAAACCCAACGGTGGTCTTTCAAGTGCTCGTAATGCCGGGATCTTGGCAGCTCACGCACCTTACGTATGCTTTTTAGATGCGGACGATCGCTTTAAGCCACAAACCTGTGAGCGCATAGTACAAGAATTGGATGCCACCCATGCCGATGTGCTGGTCTTTGGTGGGGAAGCGCTGCCTTTGAGCGAGTCATATGCATGGCTGGAAGAGGTGTTGTCTCCGCGCACCATTACCTATGAGACCTGTACGCCAGAGCTTATTTTTACTGAGGCAGTCAAACCGTTTTCATGGCGTCTTGTCTGCAAAAAAGCATTCTTGCACGAGCAGCATATCTTGTTTAATGAGACGGTCCGTTATGGAGAAGATCAGATCTTTGCCTTTGAGCTCTTTCCACGCTCAAACAAAACAAGGCTTATTTCTGACAAATTGTATGAATACCGCATTGTGCACACCGCTTCGCTGCTTAATACTATGTTGCAAGATAGAACAGATATGTTGTTGGAACACATTAAACTGCAGCAAATCATTTTTGACTCATGGCAGCGTATGGGCATTTTACAGCGCTATATAAACTATCAGCTCGAGTGGCTGATAGAGTTTTACCTTCTCGATGCGCTCATGCTTGATACCCAAGGTTTTCTTACGGTATGGCAAGCAGCACATAAGCAGCTGCAAGATACCTTTGAGCGCTCACAGATTAAAAGTGCCCAGATCAGGCGGCCCTCAAAGAAAGTGTTACTTGCTTGCTATGAGAACAAGCCCTTGTCGCCCACCCGGCGTAAGCTGCTTAAACTGTACTATTTGGTGGTAAAGCGCGGTGCCAAGGGAATTGTGAAAAGAATTCTTCGTGGACGAGCAAAAGTTCATAGCTAAACCTAAGGGCTATGGTATAGTGCTCTCAGACCTTTAAGTGTGGTACGAGATACCCACAAGGCGTTCCATAGATTCATATGCCTTTTCAGATGTCTCGTGTCACATGGTGGCAGGGACATCTTTTTTTGAAAGGGGTCATATGGAGCAGAAGGCTAAGGCAGTTCTTATGGACGAGGCTGCCATGAACCGCGCCATCATCCGTATTGCTCATGAGATTGTGGAGCGCAATGAAGGCGCCGCTCATCTCGCGCTCGTAGGTATTGTGCGGCGTGGTGTCTTTTTGGCTGATCGGCTGGCGGACCAGATTGAAAAAATTGAGGGAGTGCGTCCTCAAACCGGTTCGTTGGACATTAGCTTTTATCGCGATGATGTTACGCGAACCATTGCACCAGTGCTTCATGCAACCAATATTTCCTTTGGCGTAGATGATATCGATGTCGTTTTGGTAGACGACGTACTTTACACCGGACGTACGGTTCGCTCCGCGCTTGATGCGCTTATGGATCTGGGTCGACCCAGTACCGTTCAGCTGGCGGTTATGGTGGACCGCGGCCATCGCGAGCTTCCTATTCGCGCTGATTATGTTGGCAAAAACGTACCTTCTTCTCATGAGGAAGACGTGCGTGTGCAAATTACCCCATTTGATGACGAGGATTCTGTTGGCATTTGGGATATTCCATCCAAACAAAACTAGGAGGTGCTTGCCAAGATGCTTTCTGTCAAGAATTTAATCGACACCAACAGCTTGACTGCCGATGATATTACACAAATCCTTGATACCGCTGCTTCGTTTGAGCAGGTAAACAGCCGTGCTATCAAAAAAGTTCCTGCGCTTCGTGGTCGTACCATCGTCAATTTGTTTCTTGAGCCCTCTACGCGTACGCGCAGTTCGTTTGAGCTGGCCGAGAAACGCCTGAGTGCTGACGCCTTAAACATGGGTGGTTCTACCAGCTCTGTCGTAAAAGGTGAAAGCCTAGCGGACACCATTCAGACTATCGACGCCATGAACGTAGACATGTTTATTTGTCGCGCTCGCTTGGCTGGCACCCCTCAAAAGATTTCCGAGAATACCGATGCGGTTGTTATCAACGCAGGCGATGGTAAGCACCAGCATCCCACACAGGCCATGCTTGACCTGTACACCATTCGCAAAAACTTTGGCCATCTCGATGGCCTGAAGGTTGCCATCGTGGGTGACCTCAAGCACAGCCGTGTATGCGGTTCGCTTGCGCCTGCGCTCAAAACCATGGGCGCAGAGGTTACGCTGGTAGCACCTCCAACCTTCCAGGTGGATGATCCGCAGTGGTTTGGTTGCCCTCAGACCTCCAGTCTGGACGAGGTACTTGAGGATATGGATGTCGTGTACATGCTGCGCGTGCAGCTTGAACGCATGGAGGGTGCTGCAATTCCTTCTCGCCGTGAGTATAACCGTCTGTATGGATTGGACGAGGCGCGCGAGAAGCGCATGAAGCGCGATGCCATTGTGTGCCACCCTGGCCCCATGAATCGCGGTATGGAAATCAATACAGAAGTTGCAGACTGTGCTCGTTCGAGGATTTTGGACCAGGTAAATGCTGGTGTTCTTACGCGCATGGCCGAGATGTACCTGCTTTTGGGAGGAGAAAACAATGGCGTTTCTGCTTAAAGCTGCTCACGTAGTAGATCCCTCAGTTTCGCTGGATGAGATCTGCGATGTTTTAATTGAAGATGACAAGATTGCCCAAGTGGGTCAAAACCTTACCGCTCCACAAGATGCCCAGGTCATTGATGCCACAGGGAAGTATTTGGTTCCCGGTTTGGTAGACATGCATGTGCACTTCCGTGATCCTGGCTTTGAATACAAGGAGACCATAGAGACGGGTTCGCGCGCGGCGGTTCACGGCGGGTTTACCGATGTAGCAACCATGCCCAATACAGACCCCATCACGGATTCCGGTGCCGAGATCCGCTATCAGATTGACCGTGCTCGTGAGGCGGGCTATGCGCATGTACGTCCTTTGGGCGCACTTACCCGTGGCGAGAAGGGCGAGGCGCTTGCAGAGATTGGCGACATGGTCATGGAGGGCGCTTGCGGCTTCTCTGATGATGGACATGGTGTTCAGTCTGCCGGTATGATGCGCACCTGCATGGAGTATGTCTCCCAGTTTGATCGTGTGGCCATCGCGCACTGTGAAGATGAGTCATTATCGTCCCACGGTGTCATTAACGAGGGCTTTACCTCTACCCGTTTGGGCATGTTTGGCTGGCCCGCCTTGGGCGAAGAGCTTGAGATTTATCGCGATATTGAGCTGTGTCGTCTTACTGGTTGCCCCTTGCATATTGCTCATATCTCCACCAAAAAGGGTTTGGATCTTGTCCGCGCTGCAAAGGCAGAAGGTCTGCCGGTAACCTGTGAGGTTACCCCGCATCATCTGTTCTTGTGTGAGGACGACATTACGGATACCTACGATACCAATCTCAAAATGAATCCACCGCTGCGTCTTGCTTCTGATGCCCAGGCCCTGCGCGAAGGGCTTCTCGACGGCTCCATTGATTGCGTGGTTACCGACCATGCGCCCCATGCAGCTCACGAGAAGGACTGCGAGTGGGAGATTGCGTTCTTTGGCATGATTGGTTTGGAGACTTCCTTGCCCCTCATGCTTACCAAGCTGGTACTTCCTGGCAAGATGAGCTGGTCTCAGCTGGTAGAGGTGATGGCTATCAACCCGCGTAAGATTTTGCGTCTGGCTCCTGTAAGTATTGCCGAGGGCAGCGTGGCAGATCTCACGCTTATCGATCCTTCACAGACTCGCGTGATCACCAAAGAATACTTTGAGTCCAAATCCAAGAACTCAGCGTTTTTGGGCGATGAACTCACGGGCTTTGCAAGTGATGTGTTTGTTGCAGGAAAACAGGTAGTTGTCAACGGTGACGTTGCATAAACGCGTGCCTATGCCGTCTTCCTAGCGTAGTATTTTGCTAGGGAGACGGTTTTTATAAGGAAGGAGTTGCGTTTATGAGAGCACGTTCGCGCACGCAGCTACATGATTTTACGGTTGTGGAAAATGTATCGGTAGCTGCGGGTCTTAAGAAACTAGTCATCAAATCAGACCTGCTTGCTCAAAAGATTATTCCTGGTCAGTTTGTAAACATTGCGGTTCCGGGAGATCCTTCGCACATTGTCCGCATTCCGCTTTCGTATAGCGCTTCAGATCCCAGTACTGGTACGGTAGAAATCGTATACGCACTGGTAGGAGAGGGTACTCGGCGCCTTGCTGCCATGAAGCCTGGTGATAGTTCCAACCTCGTTGGCGCATCCGGTAATGGCTGGCAGGTCCATGATGACGATACACGCGTGCTATTGGTAGCTGGTGGCGTGGGAGTAACGCCTGTGATTGGTCTTGCCCGTGAGCTGGGAGGTTCTTCTACCACCTTTGATGTGGTCATTGGTGCTCAAAACCAAGATCGTCTGTGGGGAGCAGATGAGGCGCGAGCAGCCGGTGCTGACCAGGTGATCATTACTACCGATGACGGTAGCTGTGGTCTTAAAGGCTTTACCACGGACGGCATGAAGCACTTACTGGCATCTCATAGCTATGATCGCGTTTTTACCTGTGGTCCTCAAATCATGATGAAGGGCATTGCCCAGTTGGCTCTGGAGCATAACATTGTTTGCGAAGCCTCGCTTGAGCGCATGATGACCTGTGGTTTTGGTGCCTGTCATGTATGTAATGTTGCTATGGTTGGTGGCGGCTACAAACGCTGCTGTACGGAAGGTCCTGTCTTTGATGCAACCGAGGTGGTGTGGTAATGCAATCCACTCACACAATGAACCCTACACAGTCCAACGTCGATATGTCTGTGACGTTTGCAGGCATGTCTCTCAAAAACCCTATCAATACGGCCTCGGGAACCTATGGACAAGGTTATCAATTTGAGGCCTTTTATCCGGTTTCTACTCTAGGAGCCATCACCACTAAGGGCTGTTCTGCAGAGCCTTGGGAGGGCAATCCACATCCCCGCACCGCAGAGATTACCAGCGCAATTATTAATTCCGTTGGCTTGGAAAACCCCGGTGTAGAAGGCTTTGTTAAGGCCTATGGCACATACCTTACCAATCTTGGTAAGAGCGGTACCCGCATCATCGTGCAAGCTGTTGGCCATACGATTGAAGAATACATTGCATCTGTCGAGCAGTACGAGCAGTTGGCACCGTTTGCGGATGCTATAGAGCTTAACGTAAGCTGCCCTAATGTTTCTGCTGGTGGTGCAGCCATGGGCGGTACGCCCGAGGGTGCTGCGGGAGTTGTGCGTGCAGTGCGTAATCGCACTTCTCGACCGCTGATTGTTAAGATGGCGCCCGTTGCTGTGGGGGAGATCGCCCGTGCCTTGGAAGACGCTGGTGCAGATGGTCTTTCTTTGATCAATTCCATCCCTGGCATGGCCATTAACGTTCATACGCGTAAAAGTAGGCTTTCTAGGCCTACAGCAGGCATTTCTGGTCCTGCAATCCATAACATTGCTGTTCGCATGGTATGGGAGGCCCACAAGGCCTGTAAGCTGCCTTTGTGCGGCATTGGTGGTATTTCTACTGGTGAAGATGCTGCCGAATTCATCTTGGCTGGTGCAAGTGCAGTTTCTGTTGGTACAGCAAACCTTGTTGATCCTAGCTCAGCACCGCGTATTTTGTCTGAGCTTTGCGATTGGGCGGCATCTCAGGGTGTTTCGAGCATCACCGAGCTGATTGGAGCTTTTGAATGCTAACTGCTTCCGAGCGCATTATTGTGGCATTGGACTGCGAACGAGAAGAAGCCATACAGCTGGCACAGCGTCTGCGGGGCCATGCTCAGTGGGTTAAGATTGGCATGACCTTATACTATGCCTGTGGGCCAGAAATTGTCCAAGTAATGCATGAGGCTGGTCTTAAGGTGTTTCTCGATCTTAAACTGCATGACATTCCTCATCAGATCAGGGGGGCTGCACAGTCTGCTGCACGTGCTGGTGCAGACATTTTGTCCATCCATGGACTTGGTGCTGCAGCTATGATTGCTGCAGCTCGTGAGGGTGTACAGGCAGCTGCTCAAGAGCAAGACGAGCGCACCAAGCTTGTAGCTATTACGGTACTTACCAGCATGAATCAAGAGTCCCTTACCTCCATTGGAATTGAGTTGTCTTTGCAAGAGGAAGTCCAGCGTTTAGCAAGCCTTGCTTGTTCCAATGGCTCGGATGGTATTGTGTGTTCACCTCAAGAGGCATCTGCTATGCGTCAGTTGTTGGGTCCCGATGCACTTATCGTAACGCCTGGCGTTCGTCCTGCTGGTGCGGATCTGGGCGATCAGAGACGTGTGGCAACACCTGTCCAGGCGCTTGCAGATGGCGCTTCCATGCTTGTGATTGGACGTCCTATTACCCAAGCAGCAGATCCCGTCCAGGCGTTTGATGCTATCGTTGAGGAGATAAAAAATGCCGATTAAAGGTATTCTTTGCCTAAAATGTGCAAAAATACCTGTTAGTTGTGTAAAGTGAGTGGTACTAAACCATAGTTTAGCTATTCAAGGGTTGATTTTAGTGCTGTGTATTGCCAAACTATGGTTTCGTTAACGTGTTAGAGCACGTTTTTATGCAGTTTGCATTGACGATATATAAGATGTTTTGTGTTTGGAGGAAAAATGGCTCTCCCTAACCTCACCCCAGAGCAGCGTAAGGCCGCTCTCGAGAAGGCAGCTGCTGCCCGTCACGCTCGTGCAGAGCTCCGTGAGAAGATTAAGAATGGCGAGGTTTCTCTCGATAGCGTTCTTAATTCTGATGATCCCATTGCTAGCCGTCTGAAGGTTTCTGCTCTTATCGAGTCTCTTCCTGGCTACGGCAAGGCAAAGGCTGCTAAGGTCATGGCTGAGCTTGGTATCTCTGATTCTCGTCGCGTAAAGGGTTTGGGTGCTCGTCAGCGCGAGCAGCTCCTTGAGGCTCTTTCTAAGTAAGTGTCGGCGAATCCAAAACTTTTCGTCGTTTCGGGACCGTCGGGTGCAGGTAAGGGCACTCTGCTTGCAAAGTTGCGTGCAGAGCGCCAAGACTTGGGCCTGACGGTTTCAGCAACTACACGCAGTCCGCGTGACGGCGAAAAAGACGGCATTTCTTATCATTTTCTTTCCGAAGCACAGTTTAATGCTGGTATTGCTGCGGGTGAATTCTTGGAGTGGGCGCAGGTGCATGGTCACAAGTATGGCACTCCAAAATCTGAGGTAGATACGCGTTTGGCGTCCGGCCAGTCCGTCATTTTGGAAATTGATGTCCAAGGCGCACTTATCGTTAAGCAGCGGTATCCTAAGGCAGTGCTCATTTTTATTGAGCCACCTTCGCTTGACGTTCTCGAGAAGCGCTTGCGAGATCGGAAAACAGAGGATGAAGCTTCTATTAGGCTTCGTATGACAAATGCCGCCAAAGAACTTACGCTTGCCTCACACTATGATGTACGCATCGTAAACGATGAGCTTGACGTGGCAGTTAAAGAACTCGATGCCACCATCAAGCACTACGAAATGATATAAGGAGTGTGCTTAATGTCCGTCATTCAGCCACAGATTAACGATCTTCTGGATAAGACCGAGAATAACCCCTTCCTGCTGTGTTCTATCGCATCAAAGCGTGCGTGTGATATTAATGATATGCTTCGTGATCAGCACCTCCGCGTTACGGCTGTGCAGGCTATAGATGACATTACTACCATTGCATCTGGTAAGGATTCTATTGGCATTGCTATGTCCGAGATCTCTGAGGGCAGTTTAAGCTTTGTAAAAGATGCCTTTGATGAGGATATCAAGGGTGCAAATAGCAAATATGATCAGATTGACTAGTGTTCGCATATGATCTCGCGCGTTTGTCTTGTTCATTATCATGAGATTGGTTTAAAGGGCAAAAACCGTTCTCGTTTTGAAAATCAGCTGGTTACCAATCTGCATCATGCGCTGCATGCGTTTCCTGTGGCAGATATTTCGAGGATCTCAGGCCATATACTGGTGTCGGTAACGGATGATTCTTGCATTGAACAGCTTGCCCAGGCTATTGCTTTAGTACCAGGAGTTGCACGTACTTCTCTTGCCTTTAAGACTGCCCAGCATGAAAAAGAGTTTTGTGCTGCCGCTATTCAGGCATTGGCTGAAGCAGGGGAGTTTACGAGCTTTAAAGTGCACGCTCATCGTGCAGCTACCAACTATCACCTCCATACGCTGGAGCTTAATAGGCTTGTTGGATCTGTTTTATGCGAAGCCTATCCCTCTAAAAAAGTTGATGTACATAACCCCGATGTAACCGTTTATGTAAACGTCGTTCAGGGTGCGGTATTTGTGTATGCTGCCTCGTTGGTTGGTGTGGGTGGTTTGCCTGTTGGAACAGCCGGTAAGGTGGTTTCACTGCTTTCCAGCGGTATTGATTCTCCTGTGGCAAGTTGGATGGTTGGGCGTCGCGGAGCCAGCGTTATTCCCGTTCATTTTTCTGGTCGTCCTATGACGGCGGATACCAGCGAGTATCTGTGCCAAGATATTGTCGAGAAGCTCAATGCCGCAGGTATGATTGGCCGTATGTATGTGGTTCCCTTTGGAGAAGTACAGCGTGAGATTTCCCTTGCGGTGCCACAGGGTCTGCGCATTATCATGTACCGTCGCATGATGTTCCAAATTGCAGAGCGTATTGCTCGTATTGAGGGTGCACAGGCGCTGGTTACAGGCGAGTCTTTGGGACAGGTTGCTTCCCAAACTTTGGAAAACATTACCGCTGTTAATGAAGTGGTGGAGATGCCCATTTTTCGTCCTTTGATTGGTACGGATAAGCAGGAAATTATCGCACGTGCTCAGCAAATTGGTACCTTTGATATTTCTAGCCAGACAGCTCCTGACTGCTGTACGCTGTTTATGCCTCGTCGTCCTGAGACGCGCGCACGGCTTAAGGATGTACATGCAGCGTGGGAGCAGTTTGATCATGAAGCCTATATCGAGAAGCTCATGGATGAGCTTGAGTACCTTGATTTTGAGGGCAGCCCCTCCTATAGACCTCCCAAAGCCATGCGAACGTATCACGCTACGCTTGGTCCTGCAAGGTCAAGTTCTGAATAGCATATAACAGCAGCTCATAAGCGTGCTTTTTGTGATGTAAGACCTCTGTTTGAGTTTTGTTAGATCCCTGACAGTTCAAACAGAGGTTTCTTTTTTGACTCTAAGATGTGCGGTACCGCATGTACATACTTAAGAGCAAGGAGGACCTATGGCACAAATGCAATCACATTCCATTGCTCGCAAATTGGCTGTTTTAAAACGACGCTTTCATCTGACAAAACCCAAATGCCTGGCAGCGGGGCTTATCGTTATGGTGCTGGTAGGAGGCTTGGTATTTGCTCTGGTGTATTTGAGAACGCCAGGTTTTATGATTGGGCAATCAGACGGGAAAGCTGCTCCTTCTATTGAGGAGAGCAAGCTAAAAGAGTTGGCAACACAGGCCGATACAAACGTTGAACAAGCAACAACAAGCTCACAGGCTCAAACATCAGAGGCCGCACCATCTGTGGTAGTGCATATAGATGGCGCTGTAGCAAAACCAGGGGTTTATACCATAGTACAGGCTAAGCCGCGCATTCGAGATGTGGTAGATCTTGCTGGAGGCATGACAGAAGAAGCGGATAGCTCTACTATCAATTTGGCCGCCATGGTAGAAGACGGAAGTAAAATCCACATTCCAAAACAAGGGGAGACCCCTTTGGTGGAGGGTTCCACTGCTGTAGCAGAGGGAGATGGCTCGGCGAGCATGGGTGTGAGCTCCCAGAACGGATCTGCTCAGGGGCTTATCAACATTAACACAGCCACGGAGCAAGAGCTTATGAGTCTACCTGGTGTAGGAAAATCGACGGCACAAGCCATTATTGAAGATCGCAGAACAAATGGCGTGTTTACTACTACAGAAGACCTGATGCGTGTATCCGGTATTGGCTCTAAGAAGTTTGCAAAACTGCAAGGAAAAATTCGTGTATAAAGATGCGGTGCTTCCCAGCAAACCGTATATACCAGAAACCTTATTTGTTCTGGCTTGTTGTTTGGGAAGTGTCAATTGTCTTCTTTGGGTGAGGTTTTCTCTTCCTGCGGTGGCATGCGTGCTTATGATAGCTGTCATAAGTACGGCTGCTTTGTGTTGGCAAAGAGCAAAAAGCAAACGCTATACGCTGTTGTGTGTAAGCATGGTGCTTGCGAGTGTTCTGAGTGTCTGCATACAACAACAGCAGGTTCTTGAGACGGCACAACTGCTGCAAGACGTCTCTGTTTCTGCTTGTGAATATGAGCTCGTGAGCGACAGCACGCAGACGCGCTTTGGCTGGAAAGCACGTGCGCAATGCCGGTATAGCGCTTCCAACAAGCAAGCACCTTATCTACGTGCACAGGTATGGCTTTCTAGTAAAGAGTCCCTGCAGTACGGAGAGCTTATTCGGATTGTTGGGCGCTATAAAGAAAACTCAGATGATTTGCAGGGACAACAAAATGCCGCGCGAGGTATTTGCGGCACCGTAACGGTTTTACAAATCAAACAAACGACTCATCTGCCAGGAGTACAAGGGTTTGTGCTGGCCTGCCGAGAAAAGCTCTTATGTCGCATTGATCCACTTCTCAGTCCCTCACGAGCGCTCTTAGCGGGATGTATATGCGGATACAAAACAGGACTCTCACAGTTTGGAATTTCTCAAAGTTTGGCTAGTTGTGGGCTGGCTCACATGGTTGCGGTATCTGGCGCACACCTGTCCATAGTGGCAAGTATCTTGTCGGTATTTGTGGCTAGAACACGGTTTAAACCTGCATTGCGCTTTGGAATTGTCGCATGTGTAGCCGGTGCCTTTGTCGTGCTGTGTGGCTGTCCCGCCTCTGCTATACGCGTCTGGCTTATGTCGATAGTAGGACAAACGTCGGTTTTGTTTGGGAGACGTTCGTATGCGCTTTCAAGCAGCTGTTTGTGTGGTATAGGCATGCTGATAGTCGATCCCTTTTTGGGGATGGATGTGGGGTTCTTGCTATCCCTAAGCTCTGTTATAGGACTGTGTTTGTTTAGCTCCTACGGCAGCTATGTAGCAAAGCTGCTAACGCCTCAGCTGCCTCTTCCTTCTTCTCCAGTAGTACATCGGGCTGTGCGGCTTATACAACCGCTTCAAAAGTCACTCCGTTCATCTGCGATAACCTGTTGTGTGGCGATGATATGCACCTTTCCGCTCACCTCACAGGTATTTGGACGCTTGCCTTTGGTAGGACCCTTGTCTAACTGTGTACTTGGGCCGATCTTTGTATTCTTTATTTTGTTTGGATGCAGCGCCGCTCCCTTTTTATTCATACCGCTTGTTGGAAGCGCACTTCTTACAGCATTGGATGTAATAGGAACGCTCATCTTAGAGCTGTCTGGAAGGTTTTCTCAGCTGCCGCTGGCCTGTATTGAATTGGATTTGGGCTGGTTGATGAGCATTGCTATAGGAGTTCTGCTTGTTTTTGTGGCACTTGTTTGGCCACGTTTGTCTGCTTGTGTTATCCGCCGGATTGCGTGTTTGCTTACCGTTTTACTTGTGCTGTGGTTTGTACGCGTGCGCTATTTTGCGCCGCCGCGTATGGTGGTGCTTGATGTGGGACAGGGCGATGCAATCGTGCTTCAAGATGGGCCGTACGCCTTTTTGGTGGATACTGGTCCCAAAGGAGCTATTGTAAAGGCACTTGGACATAAACAGGTTGTGCATCTGGATGGAGTACTTCTCACTCATCTACACGATGATCATGCTGGTGGTGTGGAAGATCTGGCACATACGTTTCATGCTCAGCAGGTGCTGGTGGCACAGGGTACAAAGCAGTCCATCTCTTCAGAGCTTGGGCGTGCTATTCAGACGATGACCGGTATTGATGCGCAGGAACTTGTCTATGGCTCTGTGATTCAAATCGGTCGTTTTTCTGTACGCTGTGTGTGGCCACGTAAGCCTTCTGATGGAACGCACAATGCAGATTCCGTTATGTTGCTGTGCAGCTATCAAGATGGCTCATCTGCGCAGACGTCTGTGACGTTTTTGCTCACGGGAGATGCCGAGAAAGACGAGCTTAAAGCTGTGATGCAGGCGCACGATGTGGGAAAGATTGATGTGCTTAAAGTGGGCCATCATGGATCGCAGGAAAGCCTTACACAAGAGCAAGCACAAGTCCTTGCGCCCAGCTATAGCCTTATTAGTGTTGGTGCACATAACAAGTATGGGCATCCTACGCAAGCCTGTGTGGATGCGTTGGAACAGGCTGGCTCACAGGTTTTGTGTACTAAGGATTACGGAGACCTTGAGCTGCGTCCGGATAAGAGGGGAGGCTTTGCTATTATGGGAACACGCAAAGGAGGTAGTGATGGCTAAGATGAACAAAGAGGATTTGCTTGCTGCTTACTTATTGGTAGGTGCCGATGAGCTTAAACAGCAGCGTTCAGTTGCTCGTCTTAAGCAATACCTTACTCCTGAGTTTGTAGATTTTAACTTGGAAGAGCATGCTAGCGCCTCCGGCTTGGAAGAAGAAGTCCTGATAAACTCGTTACAGGTGCTTCCTTTTGGAGATAGCCGAAGGTTGGTTATTGTATGGGAAGCCGATAAGCTTCCCAAAGAGGTATCAGAAGCTTTGGTACGGTATTTGAACAATCCCAATCCTTCCAGCATTTTGGTGCTTATCGCTCACAGTTTAGCTAAGTCAACCCGTCTCTATAAGGCTGTCGCTCAGATTGGTTCTTCGGCAGTTATTGATTGCGGTGCCAAGAAAAAATTTGCCCTTGCCACCGATGTGGTACATATGGCTCAGGTGCATGGCATATATCTTGATACAGCAACCGCACAAAAGCTCATTTTTAAAGTGGGCGAATCAACCATCATGCTGGATAATCAACTTACTTCTTTGGCTGAACGCTTTGGAGCAGGGGCAACTATTCAGCTGGCAGATATAGATGCGCATGTGGCACAGATTGCAGAAGTGAGTCTCTGGGATTTTTTGGACGTGCTTTGTAACAGGGATTTTGCCCAGGCTATGGATCTGTTTTGTGTGATGAAGGCCAATGGATACGTGGCACTTCAAATGTTTATTACCACTCGCTTGCGTGAACTCATTTGTGTAAAGGCATTACAAGCGCGTGGCAATATAGCAAATATGGCTCATGAGCTGGGTAAGCAAGACTGGCAAGTCAAAAAATATCCCAGTTTTGCTCGTAACTTTGCTCCAGCTGAGCTTGAGGAGCTTCTTAAAAAAAGTAAAGAGCTTGAGTGGACGCTTAAAAATTCAAGTGAAAAAGATACGGCGTTTATCCAATTTATTGCTGCTGTTTGTGGAAAATAACGCAAAAGCTAAAAAAGACCCCGCCAGCACGCGGGGTCTTACACACAAAGATTACTAAGAAAAGCGCTTAGTTATGCAATGGTATTTACAAGCTTAGCAACGCCGCTCTTACGCTTGGCTGCCTGATTCTTGTGGATGATACCCTTGGAAGCTGCCTTATCAAGGAGCTTACCTGCATGTTGAGCTGCCTGCGTTGCTGTTGCAACGTCATTTGCCTCTACGGCAAGACGAACGTTCTTTACAGCAGTCTTGAGCTCGGAACGAACTGCCTTGTTGCGAATGCGAGCTTTCTCGGCAGTTTTGATGCGCTTCTTCTGAGACTTAATGTTTGCCACGTGTGTTTCCTTTCAAAAATAATCTCTGTGAGGCCTCTGACGTTGAGACACGGTGAGGTCAACAAGGAAGTATAGCATGAATGGGGTGGTATACGCTATTATCTCTACTATGACTACATTTGATACCTTACATATCCGCAACTTCTCCGTTGTGGCACACATCGATCACGGTAAATCAACGATTTCTGACCGTATTTTGGAGCTTACCCATACGGTTGAAGAGCGTGATATGGAACAGCAGTTGCTGGACTCCATGGATATTGAACGTGAGCGTGGCATTACCATCAAGTCCAACGCGGTACGCGTGGTGTATGAGGCGCGCGATGGCCAAAAGTACCAGTTTAATCTTATTGATACGCCAGGCCATGTTGACTTTACCTATGAAGTGTCTCGCTCGCTTGCTGCCTGTGAAGGTGCCATTTTGGTTGTTGATGCAACACAGGGTGTAGAGGCACAAACCGTCTCTAATGCCACTCTTGCCATGAATGCTAATTTGGACATTGTGCCTGCTATCAACAAGATTGATCTTCCCAGCGCACGTCCTCAGGAGGTTAAGGAAGAAATAGAGGAGGAATTGGCCATCCCCGCAGAGGATGCCGTGTGTGTTTCCGGCAAGACGGGCGAGGGCATCCAAGACCTTCTCGAGAGCATTGTGTATCTTGTTTCTCCTCCTTCTGGTGATCCCCATGCTCCGCTTAAGGCGCTCATTTTAGATTCCTATTTTGATGAGTATCGCGGCGTAGTCGCCACGGTGCGCATCTTTGATGGTGCCATGAAAGCTGGTCAGAAGCTTAAACTTATAGCTGTAGGGGAGAACTTTATCTGTGATGGCGTGGGCTGTAAGCGCCCTGTTGAGGTGAGCTTGCCTCAGCTTGGCGTGGGTGAGGTTGGTTTTGTGGTGACCGGTCTTAAAGATCCAAGTCTGGTCAAGACCGGCGATACCATCACCTTAGCGGACAACCCTTGTGCACAGGCGTGCCCTGGCTACCACGAGGCTAAGCCTATGGTCTATACGGGCTTGTTCCCCATAGATAACAAACAGTATGAAAATCTGCGGGATGCTCTTGAGAAACTCAAGGTCAATGACCCCTCTCTTACCTGGACTCCGGAAACATCGGTAGCGCTGGGCTTCGGTTTTCGTGTTGGCTTTTTGGGCCTTCTTCACATGGAAGTGGTAAAGGAGCGCCTGGAACGTGAGTTTGATCTGTCTTTGATTGCCACCTCGCCTTCGGTAAGCTATCACGTATTTCTGACGGATGGGGAGCAGATTTCTATTACCAGCCCCCAGGATCTCCCCGAACCCACGCGTATTGATCATATTGACGAGCCCTATCTTAAGGCCAAGGTTATTGTTCCGCCTGATTACATGGGTGCAGTCATGCAGCTGGCGGTAGAGCATCGTGGCACTATGCAAGACATGGTGTATCTAAGCGAGAAAAGCGTGGAAATGCACTTTGATATTCCCCTTGCAGAGCTTATTTTGGACTTCTTTGATCAGCTTAAAAGCCGCACCAAGGGCTATGCCTCTCTCGACTATGAATTCGGAGACTATCAGGCATCTGACCTGGTTAAGCTGGACATCCTGCTTGCTGGCGAGGTTGTTGATGCCTTGTCCTTCATAGTGCACAAGGATAAAGCTTATGATATGGGACGTGCCTTGTGTGACAAGCTCAAAGAAATTATCCCTCGTCAGCAATTTGAAGTTCCCATCCAAGGCGCGCTGGGCAATAAAATCATTAGCCGTTCAACGGTGAAAGCCATGCGCAAAGACGTTCTTGCCAAGTGCTACGGTGGCGATATTTCGCGTAAGCGCAAGTTGTTAGAGAAACAAAAAGAGGGCAAGAAGCGCATGAAGCAGATTGGTTCGGTTGAGGTTCCTCAGCAGGCCTTCCTAGCGGTGCTTAAGGTGGACGACGCATAAATGAGCATGTCTGTAGCTGAACTGCTTAAAACCTACGGACCTCCCGCGGGCTTATCGTCAGAGATACTTCCTGCTCCACGTGAGACCTCCTTTGCCCAGCGTCTGGCTCATAATCCGTTTTTGATGGCGCCTATGGCCGGTGTATCCGATGCGGCATATCGCATTATGGCCCGTGCGGGAGGTGCGGCTTGGGCTGTCAGTGAGATGGTTTCCGTTGCTGGTCTGCATTACGGTGGCGAGAAAACCTGGGAGCTTGCGATCCCCCATGATGCCGAGCCTGACCTTGTGGTGCAGTTATTTGGCAGCAAACCAGAACAGTTTGCTGAAGCCGCACAGGCGGTGACGGAGCGGCTCGGCAAGCGTTTAAGCGCTCTTGATGTCAATATGGCGTGCCCGGTGCCCAAAGTGACGCGTAAGGGCGAAGGTTCGGCGTTGCTGGATGATCCACAGCGCGCCGCAGATATCATTGCGAGCGTGGTGCAACATACCAATGTTCCCGTTACGGCAAAAATTCGTATAGCTCGTGTACCCGAGCATATTGTGGGGCCAGAGTTTGCAAAAAGATTAGAAGCTGCGGGAGTTTCTGCGCTTGCGGTGCATGGGCGCAGTGCTTCACAGCTCTATCGTGGCCAGTCGAGCTTGGATCAGGTATGTGCGGTTGCAAATGCGGTGTCTACTCCTGTTATTGGATCAGGAGATGTGTTAACGCCCGAAGCTGCTGCCTTGATGGTTGCGCAAACACCCTGTTTGGGAGCGTATGTGGCGCGAGGCAGCTATGGTAATCCGTGGCTGTTCCATGATGCTGCCCAGCTGCTGCAGGGCAAGCCAGCTGCCAAGCATGACATTATTCAGCGCCTCAATGCCTTTGAGCTGTATGTTCGTTTATTGGTTGCAACGGGCGCGCATCTCGCTCGTGCACGAAGCCTTGCCGGTTGGTACCTACGGGGCATTCCACAGGCAGCTGCCTGGCGACAAAAAGCGGTGAGCTGTAACAGTGCTCAGGAATACTACGAGCTCATAGCTCAGGTGAAAGATGAGCTTGCTGTACACGCAGTGCATGCAGCACATGACGGCGTGAGCTAAGGATATGCTTACCAGCACAGACATGTCTTTGCCGTATGGCTTTGCTCAGGATCATTCTCAAGAGCTGCCGTACGCGTTGTATCTACATGTTCCCTTTTGCGCACAGCGCTGTAAGTATTGTGACTTTGCAACATGGGCTGTGGATCGCGGCTCTGCCAGCATGAAAGACTACGTTGATAGCTTGCTTGCAGCACTTCACCATTGTGCCTCGGTAGGGTTGTTGAGTGCTATTCAAACCGTCTACATTGGTGGTGGAACCCCTTCGATTTTAGGCGAACAGCTTCCTAGTCTTGTACGAGCAATTCGTCAGCTCTGTACTCCTGTAGAAGTGAGCTGTGAGGCTAATCCGGAATCATTTTCCCAGGATTTAGCGTGTAGCTTGGCTGCTTGTGGGGTCACCCGTATTTCTTTGGGCGTGCAGTCTTTAGTAGACCAAGAGCTCCGTGCACTTGGAAGGATTCACAGTTCCTATACTGCGCTCCAAGCCCTTGGATATGCTTGCAAGGCTGGTCTTGATGTATCCGCAGATCTTATGTGTGGTATTCCTCTGCAAAGCTGCGAGAGTTGGGAGTATTCTCTTGAACAGCTTATGGACTGCGGGGTTGATCACCTAAGCATCTATCCGCTCATGATTGAAGAAGGTACCCCGTTTTGGAAACAGTGCCAGAAAGGATTGCTGGAGTGGCCCGATGATGATCTCCAGGCACATATGATGCAGTGTGCTCAAGATATGCTGCAGCAGCAGGGGTTTTCTCGCTATGAAGTAGCTAGTTATGCGCGGGATGGGAAGCAGTGTAGGCACAATTTGGCGTATTGGTCTGGTTTGCCCTACCTTGCTCTAGGAACTTCGGGCTCTGCTTTGCTATCCAGTCAGGCTTACGAGAAGTTTTGTGCTCTTGTTGGGAACTTTCCGCAGCTTGATGAGGATATTTCACGAGTTAGATACCGCATGGTAAGCGGATATACACAGCTAGCAGCTGCAAAAAATCTAGCTGATCTTTCGTATGAGCTGGAGCTGCTCACTGATTGCCAAGCGGCGGCAGAAGATTTGATGTTAGCAGCGCGCACCAAGTATGGCATTGCCCCTGCACTGTACAGACGTGCTTGTACGGCAATAGGACAATCAGAGCTGGATGCGGCGCTTAAAAAAGCGCAGGAGCTGGGGTTGCTTAACCAGCGTGCACCCATGCACTGGATGCCAACGCAACAAGGTTGGCTGTTGGGTAATGAGCTGTATGGTCTGTTGTGGGACTTAGCGCAGGGGCATGTTGCATCCTTGCGGCTGGATGGCACCGAGGGGTGGCATTAGCGCAGGTAGCGAGGGAACATCTCTTTGAACTTCTCGGCACACAAGGGCGTGGTAAGCAGCGTGAAGCTATCGTTGTGAGCCTGAATAAGCCCCACAGCTGCATTAGACGTTTTGACCGTGCGGCTTTCCCATGCGCGGGTAAGGTAGCTGCCTTCCATAAACTCCCATACCAGATAGCGCACTAAGGCACCGTGAGCAACCACAAGAATCTTATCCCCATCACACGCTTCGTGGTACATGTGCTTAAAGACACGCAGGATTCGTGCGCGGACCTGAGCGGCGGTTTCTCCACCAAAGCGAGAAAAGTCTTGCATAAGGTAGCTGCTGAGAAAAGCAAAGCGATGCTCTTCATAGGGCGTACCGTCAAGGGAGCCAAAGTCAAATTCACGCAGGTCTTCCGTGAGCTGAAGTGGTACGTTTTGGTCGCGCAGCACCAAGCGAGCTGTGTCCTGGGCGCGCTTAAGGGGAGAGCACCAGCAGGCGTTAAACCGTATGTTTTTGAGGGCGTCGGCCGTATTGTGAATGAGGTATTTGTACTCATCTACCAGCGCAGAATCAACAGAGCCACCCTGAATAATGTGGTCACGGTTAAACTCTGTTTTCCCGTGGCGCACATAATAAAACGTAACCGTTTTATCCGTTGGGGTGTTTGCGGTAAGAGATCCGTGGGACATTGCTGCTCTTCTCTGTCAACATAGACGTAAAAACGCGTGTAAGAACCTAAGCTTGCGCGTTTATTGTTGGTACTGTGCCATAGCATGCTTAAGATGCGCGTAGGATGGATATAATCTCGCACGTATGAATTATAGTATTGTAGGTCACTGCAGACCCTGTGGATAGGACTGAGCCTTGGCTTCCATGAATGAGAAAGACTATTACGAGATTTTGGGTGTCTCGCCTCATGCAACGGTGGATGAGATCCGTAAGACATTCCAGCAAAAGGCTCGTAAGCTACATCCCGATGTCAATAAAGCGCCCGATGCGGAAGAGAAGTTTAAAGAACTGTCTGAGGCATATGCTGTGCTTTCCGATGAGACCAAGCGTAAGCGCTATGATGCCATGCGTTCAGGCAACCCCTTTGCCTCTGCAGGTAATTGGAGCTCTTCGACCTCTGGTGATGTAGATTTTGGCTCGTGGCCTTTTGGTGGCTGGGGGACTCCCTTTGGCTCTTCTCCCTTTGGAGGGGGTAGCTCCACAACAAGGACGCGGGCGCGTGCCTACAATCCTAAAGCAGGTGCCGATGTGGTGTATCAGATAGATTTTGATGCAGAAACTGCCAAAAAAGGCACTCGTCGTGGCGTAACCTATAACCACTTTGTGAGCTGTGATGTGTGTGCGGGTAAGGGATCAGTGCACACGGATCACGCTCAGGTTTGTCCTACCTGTAATGGTAGTGGTCATATTAGTGTTGACCTTACAGGTGTGCTGGGTTTTGGTGAGATCAACATGGTCTGCCCTGAATGCGAAGGCACTGGTAAGGTAGTAGCAGATCCATGTGAGCACTGTGATGGCTCGGGTCGTGTTTTAACGGCCAGTGAGATCGTGATAGACATTCCTGCTAACTCACACGATGGCGATATTATCCGTTTGGCTGGTAAGGGAAACGCTGGCACTAATGGCTCTTCTGCTGGTGATTTTGTTTGCAGGGTTGGTGTGCCAAGTGAGCGCTTGGATCCCTTGCAAGCGTTTGGTTTTAGGCTTGTGGGCGTTACGCTGCCGTTTTTTGCGTATGGTGTTATCGCCAGAACGTTGTTAGGCTTTAGTTTTACCTTCTCAATTCCTCTGTTTATTGGCCTGTACCTCGTATTTTCTCGTGGGGTTGTAGGCAGGCGCTCCATATGGTGGAAAAACGCTGCACGCTACTTGGGTAGCGGCTTGGCAAACGGTCTGATGGTTACCTTGTTCTTACTGGCAATGGTATCGTGCGTTTCCGGTAGGCTCTTCTAGGTATACGGGCCTAAAAATCTGTTGTAACGGTTCGATGTGATTGGTTTTGGTGTGGCTGCTTCAAAGGATTATTACGAGATCTTAGGTGTTGATCGTGATGCGGATGCAAAGACGATTAAGCGTGCTTTTTTAAAATTGGCGCGCAAGTTGCATCCTGACGTATCAAATGAACCTGATGCGGAAGAAAAATTTAAAGAGGTCAATGAGGCGTATTCCGTCTTATCTGACGAGAAGCGCCGCTCTAATTACGATACCTTTGGCAATCCCGATGGTCCTGCTGGCTTTGGCGGAGACTATGTGGATATGTCCGATATCTTTGGCGGCTTTGGTATGGGCGATTTGTTCTCGTCCTTCTTTGGCGGCATGGGCAACTCCGCTGGCGCTCGTTCCGCCCGTACCCGTGGTCGTGATATGGGCCTAAACCTGCAGATCACACTGGAAGAAGCTGCCGCTGGCTGTACCAAAACCCTTGCGTATGATCGTTTGGCTCCTTGTGATGACTGTAACGGCAGTGGAGTAGGCGCGGGCGGTAAGGTCACAAACTGTCATCGTTGTCATGGTACGGGTCGTGTGGTTACGGTTCAGCAGACCATCTTGGGTCAAATGCAAACACAGACTACCTGCCCTGGATGTGGCGGTACGGGCAAGATTGTCGAAGGCGCCTGTGAGACCTGCGGCGGTCAAGGTCGTACGCCTTCGCGTGAGACCGTTGAAGCGGACATTCCCGCTGGTATTCACTCTGGTCAGTCCATCCGCATTAAGGGCCGCGGTGAGGCAGGCGTGCGTGGAGAGTTGGCGGGTGATCTGATCATAACCATCAACGTATCGGACCATGAGCAGTTCCAGCGCCAGGGTGATGATCTGTACTACGTGTTGCGCATTGATGCATTTGAGGCCATGCTGGGCGCTACTCACACCATTGATGGCATTTTGGCTGACGAGAAGGTCAGTGTGGTTGTGCCTGCTGGTTGCCAGTATGGTCAAAGGATAGTGGTTTCTCGTCATGGTATGCCGCGTTTGCATAGCTCGGCACGCGGTAGTTTGATTGTTGCAGTTGAGGTAAGTATTCCTACTGATTTGACCGATGAGCAGCTGAAGACTGTTCGTGAACTGGTAGCACAGCGTGGTCAAGAGGATGAGCTGCACAGCCAAGAGGATGAAGAGCAGAATAAACAGGATGAGTCGCAGCCAGAGTCTGAATCTGAGCCTGAGCCTCACCATACCAACAATCCTTTTCGCAGGCCACTAGGCAAGAAGAAGCGTCCTCGTAAGGGTCAGCGTAAGTGAACGGCGTCACTCCCCGTATTGCGTTTGTCAATTTAGGCTGCCGTGTTAATCGATTTGAGCTTGATGACATGGCCTATACCGCCAAGCTGCTCGGTGCACAGATTGTGTGTCCAGAAGAAGCAGATTTGGTTGTTATCAATACCTGTGCCGTAACAGGAGAGGCCGAAGCAAAAACCCGTAAAGCCATCAGAAAACATGCTGTTTTGGCACAGAGACCGTTGGTCATGGCTACGGGCTGTGCAGCAAATCTGTTTAGCGATGAGCTTACCAGCTTAGGAGAGCGTGTTCTTGTCGAGACAAACAAGAGCTTGGTTCCGCTGCGTGCAATGCACGAGCTTGGATTTACCGTTGACCAAGAGCTATTAGCATCTGCCTATAGGATGGATGATCCTACTGCTCAGTCTCAACCATCTTTGGCAGCACGTGGTGTAACGCCAACAGGCCGTACTCGTCCTGGGATCAAAATCCAGGATGGTTGTGATCATCGCTGCACCTATTGCATAGTTTGGAAGGCGCGTGGCACCGGGCGTTCCTTGCCTGTGGACCAGATTATTCAGCGCGTGCAGTATGAGTGCGCACTGGGTGCTCAAGAAGTGGTGCTGACAGGTATCAACTTGGGCTGTTATGAGGACACCAGCACCGGTTACACCATCAACCTTGCAGAGCTTCTCGATACTATCTTAGAGCGTACGGATATTTCTCGCATTCGTCTTTCGTCCATTGAGCCCCAAGATGTGAGTGCGGAGCTGTTGGGTGTGATTGCTCAATCCAAGGGTCGCATTGCACCGTACCTGCACATTCCGCTGCAGTCGGGCTGTGATCAGACGCTTAAGCGGATGGGGCGTGCCTATAGCTTGGATGATTATCTGCGCACTATTGACCTCACCAAATCAACGCTGCCATTGGTGTTTTTGGGCTGTGACTTGATTGTTGGCTTTCCGGGCGAGACAGACGATGAGTTTGCACAAAGCCTGCAAAGCTGCATGAAGGTGAGCTTTGCAAAAATGCATATCTTTAGATATTCCAAACGTCCTGGGACACCTGCGGCGCGTATGCCCAATCAGGTTGATGCTCACGTAATGGCCGATCGCGCAAAACAAGCTCGTGAGTTGGCACTATCTATGCGCAAAGAAGTGGCTGCCGCGTTGGTAGGTACTACGGATATGATCATTTCACAGATGGATGGCAGGGGCATTTCTTCCGGTTTATTTGACGTGCAGTTTAACCATCCACTTCCTCTTGGCATGCATACCTGCACAATAACTGGGGTGCAGGGTACAACGCTTATGGCAGCTGCTTGCAAAAATAGCTAGAATAAGGCTATAAGCGTTCGCATAAAGCGGGATTACCTTGGAGGGCTATGGATCCCACGCAACTTCGTTTAAAAATTCCTGATTCAGTGGACCTTACCTTGTTGATGGGGCCTGCGGATTGTTTATTGCGTCATATTGAGCAAGCGTTTGATGCCATTATTACGGTACGTGGAAATCAAGTGAGTGTAAGCGGTGCTCCTTTGGAGGCCAACGGTGCTATACAGGTATTTTCGCATCTCATAAGACAGGTGCTGGATGGTGATGCACCTACGGTTTTGGACGTAGACGTGCTTATCAAACAGGTCAAGTCTGGCACCACGCCCGTGGCCTCTGGTTCTGATGACATTTTGTTAACCTATCGTGGACGTGCCATCAGACCAAAAACAGCTGGTCAGAAGGCGTATATCAATGCTATACGTACCAATACCGTTACCTTTGGCATTGGGCCTGCTGGTACGGGTAAAACCTACCTTGCTATGGCAATGGCGGTAGCAGCGCTTAAACGCCATGAGGTGGGGCGCATTGTTTTGGCTCGTCCTGTGGTAGAAGCGGGGGAGTCTTTGGGATTTTTGCCAGGAACCCTGGAAGAAAAGCTCGATCCCTATGTACGTCCGCTGTACGATGCGCTGTATGATATGACGGACATGGAAAAGGCGCATGCGCTTATCGAGCAGGGTGTTATAGAGATTGCTCCCTTGGCCTTTATGCGTGGACGCACCTTTAATGACTCGTTTGTGATTTTGGATGAGGCGCAAAACACCACGCCAGAACAGATGAAAATGTTTTTGACACGCTTGGGTTTCTCGTCACGCTTTGTGGTAACGGGAGATTTATCTCAGCGTGATGTGCTAGGTAGAAATGGTTTGGAATCAGCTCGGCGTGTGTTGTCCAACGTTGCTGACATTGACTTTGTAGAGCTCACGCGCGCGGATATTGTTCGTCACTCGCTGGTGGCGCGCATTGTAGATGCGTATGCACAAAGCGAGGAGCATATCTCGTAGGGACAAATCTCATTTGTAGAGGCTTGAGGCTTAGCTTGAGTAAGAAAAACGGACCGGATTTTCACCGGTCCGTTTGCCTATGAAGCGTATGTGCTACCGAGAAAAACGTTGTGTTATTTACTGCGGCGCTTACAGAGGCTTCCGACTCCCGCAAGGGCAGCACTCATTACTGACGCAACAGCAGCAAGGGCCGAGGAAGCATCTCCCGTATGAGGCAGTTTATTGGAGGACGTAGTGCCCTTCACAGTCTTTGATGGGTTGGCATGCTTCGTTTTATCTTGCACTTGAGACTGATTGTTGTTATCAACGGTATTGTCATCTGATGGGTCTGTTTGATTAGGGTCTTTTCGCGTGTCGTCGCCCTTCTCATACTTTACATCCAATTCGGAGTTGAGCTCTGCAGCAAAGGCAATGAAAGAGCGACCGTTTCTATCGGTAAAGACGTGTACTTTACCAAGGCTGCTGTCATCGGAGCCATAGAAAAACGTTGTGGGCGTAAAGCCAGCAAAGCGCTTGATAAGCTTGAAGTTATCAAGGTAAATTCTTTGCTCAGAACCTGGGATAACGTTTTCAATGACTTCTTTTATAGGTGATCCGTCTGCCTCAAAGTACTCATCGATCAAAGCCGAAGGAGCTGAATCGTTGTGATGACGATAGCGAATACCTAAGGTAAATGGCTTATATTTTGGCTTTGTGGTATCCAGCTTTGTCTCTTCGAGAGCCTTTGTGGCTGTTTGAAGTTGGGAAAGCGCGCTGTCTACATCGCGTTGCTCGGGATACAGGGTGTTCAACATGATCTTTGCATGTTCGAGTGCTTCGTAAAAAGCAGTGCGGGAAGCAGGTGTCCACCCAAAGCCTTCCTGCGGCATCACATCAAGGGCATTGAAGTAGGTCTCGCGAAGACTATCGGTTTTGGCAAGATCCATTTTGATTGGATTAAGAGCCTGGGTAAGACGATTGAGTTCATCTGCAGTCGTATCAAAGTCGCGCTGGGTCTTAAGGGGGCCTCCCTCATGGGGACCAATGATAAAGGCAAGGTCTTCGAGGGCGTCCAAATCCTTTGCTGCAAGATAGGAACGATAAAAGGCATCAAAGCCGCTCTTCTCAAAACCCATACCGTCTTTGGCAAGCTCCGGAATGCGATTAAGTGCTTTTTGTGCCTTGTCAAGAGCAGCTTTGAGGGCAACTCTATCATAGGGTAGTGGCTTGAGTGCACCAAACGCTTCGTTCAGTTTTTGGCGCTGAGCAGTAATTTCGTCTTGTGTAACGGAAGAGGGGCCATCCTGAGCCTTTTTGAGCAGGGCATCGCAGGCGGCCACCTCAGCCTCAAAAGCCTTCGAGCTTTCCTCAGAAATCTTCATACCGTATGCCTTAGCAGCCTCATACTGGCTTTTATGCTCGGTAAGAGCATCTTGCAAAGGAGAGGTATCCAGACTTGAAAGATCGGCAGGAACAGCAAGCTCAAAATTTTCTCCGTTCAGTTGCATCTTGAGTACTCGAGTTCCCTTTTTGACAAATACGGGGAGTTTGTTTTGAAAGACGGTACGGTCATACGTCCCAACAGAGGGATCTGTTGGTGACCATTCAAAGAACGACTTGACGTATTCGTTGGGCTTAAACCAGTTTTCGTCTTGGTTGTCCAGGTCAATATCTTGAGAGGTATAGGGGAGTTTAAGCTCACCAAAAATCTTTAGTTCAAGATTATTGGTATGATCGGTTTGCTTTACAGCAACAACGTACATGCTTCCATAAGCACCCACATCGGTTTTAGTGCCTATGGCTTTTGCATCGGCAAGGGTTATTTCCGAGGAAGCAGTGGTCTGAGCAAGAGCGGGTTTTGCTTCAAAGAGCTGCGGTACAATTCCACAACTGCCGGTAAGGGCAAGCGCCAAGCCGGCGGCTACGGCAACATGACGTTTTGTTTGTTGCATAAAACACACTTCCTTCATTCACACACATCCTTCATGCTGGGAGTTTAGGAATCGAGATAGTTCGTATTCCACAGAAATTAACCTAGGTTGACTTTTATCATACACAAAGATTGAAAATTTGCACGAAAGTATTTATATAATTTGCTTAGACCTCTGATACGCAGGGAATACTTTTGTGTTAGCGTGATATACATGCGTATAAAAAGACTGGCGCTGTAACAGGGAGAACTGAGCATGGCTGCAACACTTGATATGTTTTGCGAAGACAACGTTTGTCCTGCCATAGATCAACAAGAGTGTCTTTCCATTTTTAATACCGTTTTGGAAGAGCGCAGCATTTCTCGTGAATGTTCTATTTCTTTATCGTTTGTTTCTAACGCCAGTATCGCAGAGCTTAATGAGGAATGGCGTAGCGTAGCGGCTCCAACGGATGTTCTTTCTTTTGAGATTGAGCGCCCTGATGATCCGGACTTAGTTGCCGGTGAGGTATGCGAATTGGGCGACATTGTTATTGCACCAGAGTATGTTGCCAATCAGGCACATGACTTTGGTACTACGCCTGCTGACGAGACACGCCTGATGTTGGTACATGGTCTTTTGCATTTGTTGGGCTACGACCACATGGAAGAGCATGATGCTATTATCATGCAGCGCATCGAAGATAAGCTTGTGCAGATGCTTGCTACAGATGGCACGTTAAGCAAAACGGTTCTTACGCGTCATCGTGAGGATGTATAAATGATTCCTGGTTCTACGCATAATCACCCAAGCTTCAAAAAAAGTTTTGGTTTTGCCATTAAAGGCTTTGTAACGGCATTAAAAACCGAGCGCAATATCTGTGTGATGGTCGGCGTTGCTTTGGTGGCAATCCTTGCTGGTTTTACAGTAAAGCTTGATCCCCTTGGTTGGGTAGTAGTGCTGTTGGGTAGTGGAATGGTCCTCTCCGCAGAGCTTATCAATACGTCCATAGAGACCGTCGTTGATTTAGCTTCTCCAGAGCTGCATCCGTTAGCCGCGCGTGCTAAAGATATTGCTGCCGCCGCTGTTTGGATCCTGTGTATGTTTGTAGCCTGTGCGGGTCTGCTTGTGTTTGTACGCGCACTGTTTTGTTAGGAGTAGGGTATGGCTGCTGAGTCTTCCGATGTGTTTCATAGTGGATTTGTTGCCTTAGTTGGCCGTCCTAACGTGGGTAAATCAACGCTGCTCAATGCCTGTTTAGGACATCGGGTTGCAATTACCAGTCCTGTTGCACAAACCACGCGCAAGCGTTTGCGTGCTGTGATTACTACCAATAGCTCTCAGCTTGTTATCGTGGATACGCCCGGTTTGCACAAGCCCAAGGATGCTTTGGGCAAAGAGCTCAATCGAGCGGCGTTGGGTGAGCTTGCCGATGTGGATGTGGTTGCCTTACTCATTGATGCTACAAAACCGGTGGGTACGGGAGATGAGTGGGTGGCCTCACATATGGCTGCTTCATCTGCGTTTAAGCTGTTAGTGATTACCAAGGCAGATTTGGCGAGCGCCGAGCAAATGGACGCACAGCTTACGGCGGCGCAGGCTTTGGCAGATTTTGATGACGTTCTGGTGGTTTCGGCAACGCAAAACTTTAACGTAGCCGCCTTTGTCTCGCTGGTGTCTTCTCGGCTGCCCGAAGGTCCCAAGTGGTTTCCTGATGATATGCAAACCGATGCAACGGATGAAGAGCTGGTTGCAGAGTTTGTTCGCGAGAAGGTCTTGCTTAACTGCAGGCAGGAGATTCCTCACTCTGTTGGTGTGCTGTGTACAGAGATTGTTTGGGCAAAGAACGGACATGCCTCTATAGAAGCAACCATTTTAGTAGAGCGAGAAGGACAAAAACGCATTGTTATAGGTCATGGTGGCCAGATGATTAAGACGATTGGCATGCAGGCAAGAAAAGATATCGAGCGCCTGCTGGGTGCTCCGGTATTTTTATCACTGGAAGTGCGCGTTCGTCCTGCATGGCGTCGTGATCAAAATGAAATTCGCCGCTTGGGTTATGACGCTGGCCAATAAAAGATCATGCCTCAGCGTCGGACCTTTCGCACAAAAGGAATTGTGCTTCGCAAAACAAAATTAGGTGAACAAGACGTCATTCTCACCCTTTTAACTGAGGATGGCTCGCAATGTCAGGCAGTGGCTAAAGGAGCTCGCAAACCAGGGAGTCGTTTGGCTGCGCGCTGCGACCTGTTTTGTGAGGTCGATTTTTTGCTGGCGCATGGTCGGTCGTTGGCGGTGGTGGCGGAGGCTTCTTTGATAACGCCGCACCAGCTATTGCGTATGCAGGTGGAGCATATGAGTGCTGCTGTCTGTGTGTGTGAGATTGCACAACATACCTCGTTTGAAGATGCTCAGGATGGGTTTTTGTTCCCCTTGCTGTCACGCGTGCTCTTGGCAATTGAGCAGGCAACTGTCAGCGAGCAGCTCGATCTGATTGTGGCTGCCTATACGTTTAAGGTGTTTGCTCATCAAGGATGGCGGGTGCAATTGGATAGTTGCGTTGCCTGTGCAGATCCAGCACCTTCGCGTTTCTCGGCAGCTATGGGTGGCGTTGTGTGTGAAAGTTGTGCGGCAGCTTTAGAGGGTGCAGAGCCCATTTCCCACACAGAAATCGAATGGCTTGATGCTCTGTTGCATATGACCTTTGATCAGATACTTGCAGCTCAGGTTGATAAACAAACAGCGGCCTATATAGCTTCTTTGGCACATATTTGGGCGGTCACGCACCTGGATTGTCGGCTGCGTGCCTTTGAATATTATCTGTCAGTGTAGTGATTTTTGTAAAACCCCAGCTTTTGTAGGGAGTTTTTGCTATACTTTCTGGGTTGTATTACCCAAGCTTTGTTACCACGTACCACCTACATGGTTACGCAGCTATGGGCGTATTATCCAGCGGTCGTAGGCCGCGCTATGGTGTTTGACACCAGAAAGGTGGGACAGTCTTATGGCTACCATCACAAATGAGCAGATTGTTGACATCATTAAAGAGTTTGGTAAGAGTGAGAAGGACTCCGGTTCTGCACCTGTTCAGGTTGCAATTCTTACCACGCGCATCAAGAACCTTACCGAGCACATGAAGTCTCATCCTAAGGACTTCCACACCCGTCGCGGTTTGTTGATGCTTGTAGGTCAGCGTCGTCGTTTGCTTGGATATATCAAGCGTAATGACATTAACGAGTACCGTGAGCTTATTGCTCGTCTGGGCATTCGCGACAACGTCCAGTAAATTGGCAAGAAGGGGCGCTGCACAGCGCCCTTTTTCATATGAGGCCCGTCTGCAATGGGGCAGGCGGAGTTAAGGGGAAATATAAGATGACAAAAGTTACCCACGAGTTTGATCTTTATGGCAAGCATTACGTTTTGGAATCCGGTGAGCTTGCAAAGCAGGCTACGGGCGCGTGCTTGGTTTCATGCGGCGACTCAACGGTTTTGCTCACCGCTGTTGTATCGGATGAGCGCAAGGATTATGACTTCTTTCCACTGACCGTTGATTTTATCGAGAAAATGTATGCTGTTGGGCGCATTCCTGGCGGCTACCTCAAGCGTGAGGCACGTCCTTCCGAGAAGGCTACGCTTACGGCTCGCATGATTGACCGTCCTTTGCGTCCAAGTTTTCCAGAGGGCTTCCGCAATGAAGTACAGGTTGTAGCTACTTCGTTGGTTGCAGATCAGATTCATGCGGTAGATACCATTTGTATCATGGGCGCATCTGTTGCTTTGGCAGTGGGCGGTGTTCCTTTTGAGGGTCCGCTGGCTTGTGTTCGTATTGGTCGCTCTAAAAGCACGGGTGAATTCATGGTTAACCCAAGCTACGAGGAGCGTGCGGATTCTGATTTAGACCTAGAGCTTGCAGGTTCCGATGGCTTTATCTCCATGCTTGAGGCTGGAGCGGAAGAAATTTCAGAGCAGGATATGCTTGCTGCTATGGCCTTTGGTCAGCAAGCAATCGCGGCATTTTGCGAGGAGCAAAAGAAGTTTCTTGCAAAATATGAAGCGGAGAATGGCCCCATTGAACAGCGTGAATACATCCTTGATGAGCCTATTGTGGAAGTTCATGAGCGTATCTTTGCTCACTATGATGAGATGAGCGCTGCGCTTAAAAATGAGGACAAGCAGTCTCGTATCGGCTGTGTTGCTGCACTTAAAGAGCAGATTAAGGCCGAGTTTAGTGATGAGGAGCTTGAGGAGTGGAGCCGCGCTATTGCGGTAGAGCTCAAGAGCCTTGAGAAGCACGCTATGCGCATGATGGTTGTAGAGACGGGCGAGCGTGTGGACGGCCGTGTCGCCAATGAGGTGCGTCCTTTGATGGTCAAGCCGGACTACCTGCCTTTGGTTCATGGTTCCGGTTTGTTCCAGCGTGGTCAAACCCAGGTTTTGTCGGTAGCTACCTTGGGCATGCTCAATGAGTGGCAGCGCCTGGATACCATTGAGCCTGTTGAGGGCAAGCGCTATATCCATCACTATAACTTCCCGCCTTACTGCACTGGTGAGACAGGTCGTATGGGAAGTCCTAAGCGTCGCGAGCTTGGACACGGTGCCTTGGCAGAGCGTGCCCTGTTGCCCGTTTTGCCTTCCGAGGAAGAGTTCCCTTATGCCATTCGTGTGGTGAGTGAGGTCATGGAATCTAACGGCTCTTCTTCTATGGCTTCTACCTGCGGATCTACCCTGGCATTAATGGATGCCGGTGTGCCTATTAAGCGTCCTGTTTCCGGTGTGGCCATGGGCCTTATCCAGGAAGAGGGCAAGACGGTAGTGCTTACGGATATTCAGGGTCTTGAAGACTTCTTGGGTGACATGGACTTCAAGGTAACCGGTACCGAGCGTGGTATTACCGCCATGCAGATGGATAACAAGGCAACCGGTCTTACTGCGGAAATTTTTGAGCAGGCCATGAAGCAGTCTCATGAGGGTCGTATGCATATTTTGCAGGCCATGCTTCATGAGATTGAAGCACCTCGTGCACACACAAAGGAGACCGCTCCTACCATTTTGAGCCTCCAGATTCCTGTTGATAAGATCCGTGATGTTATTGGTTCTGGCGGCAAGGTTATTCGCAGCATTCAGGATGAGACGGGCGCCACGATTGACATCCAAGAAGATGGCACCGTCTTTATTGCTGGTGTTGGCAGCGCTGGTACCGACGCGGCAGAGCGCGTGAAGGCTATCGTCAAGGTACCCGAGCCTGGTGAGGAGTACACCGGTCGCGTGGTTGGCATCCAGGCATTTGGTGCCTTTGTTGAGCTGCTGCCTGGTAAGGATGGCTTGCTGCACATTTCTCGTGTTGCTCAGGGCCGTGTTAACAAGGTTGAAGATGTCCTTAACGTTGGAGATGAGGTTAAGGTTAGGGTACTTGAGGTAGACGATAAGGGTAAGATTTCTCTTGACCGTATCGATAAGCCCGAGGTCAGTACGGGTGATTCCAAGAATGGAGATGCGGGCAAGCCGCGCGCTTCTCGTAACGATAAGCGCCGTCCTGGTGACCAAGGCTCTAACACTACCCGCAAGCCCCGTCGTCACCATGAGGCAAATTAGCCGTTGTTGTCATAAGGCTCACTAATAAGGGTTATCACTCTTTGAGCTCTATCAACTTGTTTAAGAAGCTGCTTTCTTACAAGAAAGTGGCTTCTTTTTTTGGTTTTGCAACCTGCTCGTGAACGATATGAGAAGACGGGCGCTATAAGCCGATATAAGAAATATGCCCTTTTAATTGTGGGTATAGTGCAGGTAGCTCTATTAAAACTGACTTTCTATTACAATAGATAAGTTACAACGTTTGTACCGTTCAGCACCATGGTGCTGTGTTTTTCATACAAAGCTAATGAAAGGATTTCCTACTATTATGGCAAAAAAGAAGCCACCTCTAAAAATTATCCCTCTGGGTGGTTTAGACGGCATCGGTAAAAATATGACCGCCTTTGAATATGGCGATGATATGGTGCTTATCGATGCTGGTCTTATGTTCCCAGATGATGATCAACCAGGTATTGATCTGGTACTTCCTGATTATACCTACGTTCTAGAAAATGAAAATAAGCTCCGCGGTATTATCATCACGCATGGTCATGAGGATCATACGGGCGCTTTACCGTATTTGCTGCAGGATCTTGTCCCTAAGGTACCTATTTTTTCCAGTGCTCTTACCCTTGGTTTTATCGAGGGCAAGCTGGCAGAACACAAGATTCGCAATCCTAAGTTCCGCACCGTAATGGACGGGTCTCACATTGACCTAGGCGCCTTTTCCATTGATTTTTTCTCTATGACGCATTCCATTCCGGGCGGTTTTGGCGTGTTTTTACAAACGCCTCAGGGCAGCGTTATGCATACGGGAGACTTTAAGTTAGATCAGACGCCTATTGATGGCGTGCTGCCCAATTACTATGCCATTACCAAGTTTGGACACCAGGGCATTGACCTGCTGCTTTCAGACTCCACCAACGCCATTAGACCTGGCTATACTCCTTCTGAAGCAGAAGTTGGTGCCTCGCTGCGTCATATCATCAAAAACGCTACGGGCAAGGTTTTTGTCGCTTCCTTTGCAAGCCACATCCATCGTTTGCAGCAAATTTGTGACTTTGCAGTGGCGTCTGGCCGTAAAGTGGTGGTTACCGGTCGTTCCATGGTCACCAACACTAAGATTGCTCGTGAACTGGGCTATTTGCACATCGCGGACGAGGACATTATCGATGCCTTTAATGTGGAAGAGATTCCTGACGAGAAAATTGTTGTCTTGTGTACCGGCAGCCAGGGAGAGCCTTTGAGTGCGCTTGCTCGTATGGCAAACGGCGAGCACAAATCGCTGACCATTACAGCAAATGACACCGTCATCATTTCCGCAACACCTGTTCCGGGCAATGAACGTTCCGTTCAGGGCATTGTTAACTCGCTCTCTAAAATTGGCTGCACCATTTACGATAAGAGCAATGCTTTGGTGCATGTGTCCGGCCATGGCTCTCGAGAAGAGCTTAAGCTCATGCTGGCCATGACGCATCCCGTTAACTTTGCTCCCGTTCATGGTGAGGCCATCCACCTGCGTGCACATGCACAGCTTGGACGCGATATGGGTGTAAACCCGGATAATATTTTCCTCTTGGATAACGGCGACACCTTAGAAATGCGTGGCGGAAAGGTACGCTTTGGCACTCCCGTCGAATCAGGTATTGTATATGTTGATGGTCTGCGCATTGGCGATACGGAACCCGCGGTATTGCGCGATCGTCAAAAACTTTCGGAAGACGGCATTGTTACCTGTTTTGTGGCGATCTCTACGCGGAGCCACAAGGTTTCGGAGATTGAGATTTCCATGCGTGGTGTTTCGTTTGCAGGAGATGATTCCTTGTTGTCCGGTGCGCAGGATTCTATCCGCGATTCGATAAATCATGCTGCTAGCAATACGGGTTCTTCTCTTGAGACCCTGCGCAAAACTGCTCGTAATAACCTTTCTAATTATTTGTGGAATAAGACTCACACGCGCCCGATGGTTATTCCGGTCGTGATGGAGGTTTAGGATTTTCATGCCCAATCGCAGCTCAAATACATCCCGTAAAGGCAAAAAGTCCAATGCTCGCACTAATCGTGGGACAGGCGCTCGTCGCGCCGATGCTTATTTGTTTGCTTCCAGTACGGCAGTCAATGACATTGTAGGTGTGTTGATTGCCGTCATTGCGCTTGCATTTGCCCTTGCGCTTCTCTCTCCTTCAGAGGCGCCGGTCACTCACTTTACCGGTCAGATGCTTATGCAAGGGTTTGGCGCTGGTGCCTTGTTGGTGCCCATCGCATTGTTTTTGTATGCACTTACCTACTTTATGTCATCCGACGGACCCATATCTCAGCGCATTGCCCTCGGACTGACCCTCATAGTCGTGGCCATATTGTCCATCTTGTCAGTATTGGTGCCCGGCGTAGAAGCTAATCCAGCTATCGTTTTTCAAGAAACTGTTTTACCGGTAGCTGGTGGATATGTTGGCGGCGGCGTTGCCTGGGCTTTGGTTTCACTCTTGGGCAAGCTGGTTTCTTTGGTGGTTTTAGCTGGCATTATAATTGCCGGCGTCATTGTTTGTGGCTTCTCGATAAGCGCCGCTGTTGCCAAGCTGCAAGATCGGGCAACGGAGTTTTATGAGGCCGCCGCTCGTAAAAGAGAAGAAGCGGCCAAGCGTGCTGCTCAAAATAAGCTTACGCGCAATCAGGATGTGCAGCCACAGTCCAACAGCAAGCGTCAGATGGCTGTTGTGGGGGAGGAGCCTGCAACCACCTTTATTGGTGCTCGCAAGACAACGGTTATTAAGCGTGGTGAGACCCCACAAGAGCAAAAGAGCTCTGCCCCTGCAACCACCTTGCTTAAGCGTAAGAAAAAGACTGCGGCTGCAGATAAGCCAGCGGAGGGGTCTGCTGCCATGGCTGAGTCTGAAAACACAGCGGCTGTTGCAAAAGATGCTCCAAATGGCACAATGGCTATCCCTAGCTTTTTGCAAAAGGCAGCTTCTCAGGACCAAAAGCGTAAAAGCCCGGCCGCACCAAAGGCAGACCCCTTGCGTGAGCGTACTGGGGATCTTGATGGTGCGCTGCCCCCCCTTGACATGATTAAATGTACAGAGGGTTCTTCCACTCATACGGTGAGTTCTGACGAGCTTGCAGGCACCGCTGCAAAACTTCAATCCACCTTGGAAGAGTTTGGTCTGGTAAGTAGGGTAGTGGGCTGGACGAGTGGTCCTGCTGTTACCACCTTCAAAATTGAGATGGGTGAGGGAGAGCGTGTAAACAAGATTCGCAATCTTGAGGACGATATTGCACTTTCGCTGGCTGCAAAGTCCGTGCGTATCTTTGCCCCCATCCCAGGTACTTCATTGGTGGGTATTGAAATCCCCAACAGGACAACGCAGTCCGTTTACTTGGGCGATGTTTTATCGCATGTAACAGGAGGTCCACTTGAGGCGGCGTTTGGTCGCGATTCTGAGGGCGCGCCGGTTGTGGTAGATATTGCTGCGTTGCCGCACTTGCTTGTGGCAGGTACTACGGGATCTGGTAAATCCGTTCTTCTCAACAGCATTGTTATGACCATGCTTATGCGCGCAACCCCCGAGGAATTACGCCTTATTATGGTTGACCCCAAGCGCGTAGAGTTTACTTTTTATGCCGGTCTTCCGCATCTGTATGTGCCTGTTGTTACGGAGCCTCGCCAAGCTACCAGCGCTCTTCAATGGGGTGTAACGGAGATGGAGCGACGCCTCAAAGTGTTTGAGCACTATAAGGTTCGTGACATCAAATCCTTTAATAAGCAGGTAGAGAGCGGTAAATTATCCGAGATGGACAATCCGCCTCAGAAGATGCCCTATTTTGTTATCGTTATAGACGAGTTGAGCGACCTTATGATGGTTGCTGGCAAGGATGTGGAATCGTCTATTGTTCGCATTGCGCAATTGGGCCGTGCCGCAGGTATTCACCTCATTGTCGCTACGCAGCGTCCTTCTGCAGACGTGGTAACCGGTCTTATTAAGGCCAATATCGATAACCGTGTGGCCCTATCTGTTGATAACAGCATCAACTCGCGCATTATTTTGGATCAGACGGGTGCCGAGAAGCTCTTGGGTCGCGGTGACATGTTGTATAAGCTTCGTGGTCGCAAACCAAAGCGTGCTCAGGCTTGTTTTGTGTCCGAAGCAGAAGTGGAACAGGTTGTGGAGTTCATTAAAGAACACCATGAATCCGACTACCATGAAGATATTTTATCTGCGGTAACACCAGGAAAGCCCAGCGTTGGTGGGGCGGAGGCTGCCTCTGATGACGATCCTTTGATCTGGGAGGCTGCACAGATAGTTGTGGATTCCCAACTTGGTTCTACTTCTGGTATTCAGCGCAGGCTTAAAGTTGGTTATGCTCGTGCTGGACGCATTATGGACATGCTTGAGGCAAAGGGTGTTGTTGGTCCTCCTGATGGATCAAAGCCTCGTGAAGTACTTATCGACGCAGACGGATTAGAGGAACTTCGTGCTGCAGAGTCTGAATATAGGGAGGTGTAGTCATGGCTTATCCACGCTTTAGCGAGCTGTTGCGTAATCGTCGCATGCAGCTTGGACTGTCTATTGAACAGGCCGCTCGAGTGCTCAAACTTAAAGAGCAGGCACTTATCGCTTTTGAAGAAGCGGATTTCACGTCCATTCCTAAGTCTGGCTATGCACAAGGCATGCTTTCCTCGTACGCTCGCTATCTCGGCTTAAACCCCCGTGAAGTGGTAGATCAGTTCCAAGAAGATTTGTATGAACATACCAATGGGGTTATGTCTCATGAATTGCGCCGTCGTACGCGCGATGGTGTGCATGGGCGTGGGCCGATGGAAGCCTCCAGCTATGAGCTGCCCCTTGTTGGAAAGCGCTCATTCAATTCTCGCTTGCCCGAGCCGCCACATTTGCTTCCTGAGAATCCCGTGTTGGGTCGTACTGGTTCCTTTGATACCACCTCTCAGGCGCGCTCGCGCTCAGAGCTGTATCAACAGGGTAGTTCTAGCCTGCGCAACTATGAGTCCACCAGCACCAACCTGTCGACTCAGCCCAACGATGCATATCCACAGGGTCGTCCCTATACCAGCAGCTCTGCCTCCTCGGCGTATACGAGTCCTCGTCGTTCTTCTCGCCGTTCTCGTAGCGGTGCGGGATCGCAAGCTGGTCAAAGTCGCTCTACAACGCCGCGTACCGGTGACGTGGTTTCTCGCCGGCCGACATCAGATCAGTATACGGATGACCTGCGCATTGACAATAATGCCCGCAGATATGAGGCTGCCTCTTCTCGTCAGGGCAGGCATTCCTATCGCAACATTGCTTCTACCAACCGTCCTTCGGTTAAGCGCAATGATGAGCTCAAACGTCAACAGCTGCGCAACAGGCGTTCCCGTACAGCGCCTCAGCAACCTGGCGTCATAGGCTTTTTGAGCTACTTTTTTTCTGATCGAGTTCGCACCATAGTAACCATTTTAGTAGCCTTAGTACTCGTGCTTATTATTTTGATTGCTACAGCTGTTCGTTCCTGTACCAGTCGCGTTACCGATAGCAAAAAGACGGTAGCAGTAGAAACAGCAACACCCGCGACAACCACTTCTACCACGGATGCTGCAAGCACCGCTGCCTCTACCGAGGCTACAGCGGCTACCACTACCGCTCCGGTTACTGAGACTGTGGTAAAGGTGGCAGTAAACGATGGTGCTGTTACCTGGCTAGAAATTATCAATGATGGAACTTCAGAGGTTGCCCAAACCGTTACGGGACCGTGGTCAAAGACGTATACCGTTACCAAGGAAATCACGGTACGCGTAAATGACACTTCTGCGGTAAGCATTACTAAAAACGGGGAGAATGTACGTTTTGACGAGCATTCAAGCGGGGTAGGCACCATTACCATTCAGGGCACTAATCCCAATGCTGCTACCGCTGATGCTGCGGATGAGAGTTCTAGCACCAACGATGCAAAGAGCACAACAACAGGCTCTGCAAAAAAGAATAGTTCTGACGCTTCGTCCAAATCGTCTTCCAACAACAACTAAGGAGAATCGCCATGGCTAAAGACTCTAGTTTTGATGTGGTATCTACCGTGGATATGCAGGAAGTTGACAACGCTTTCCAGCAAACAGCGCGCGAGCTCACGCAGCGCTACGACCTTAAAGATACCGGTGCCACGATTGAGCTTTCTAAGGCAGAGAGCACCATTACTGTTCATGCGCCTTCCGAATTTACCGCTTCTCAAGTAACCGATGTTCTTGCGAGCAAACTTATTAAACGTAAGGTTGACCTTAAAGCTTTACGCTGGGACAAGCCTCAAGCGGCAACAGGATCTTCTGTGCGTATAGTTGGTCATATCGTTCAGGGCATTGAGCAGGAACTTGCTAAAAAGATCTCCAAGGATATTCGTGATCAAAAGCTTAAGGTTAAAGCTACAGTAGAGGGTGATAAGCTTCGAGTTTCCTCTGCCTCAAAGGATGCTTTGCAGCAAGTTATTAGCTTCCTTCGTGAGAAGGACTATGATCAAGCTCTTCAATTTGTTAACTATCGTTAGGATCAAGCGTTTATGCCGTCTGTTTGTTATGTCACGCTCGGTTGTGCAAAAAATGAAGTAGATACTGATCGCATGCGCGCTTTGCTGCGCATGAGCGGCTATGCCGATGCTACTGGGGTTGAGGATGCAGATGTTGTTTTGATCAACACCTGTTCTTTTCTCGCCAGTGCTACTACAGAAAGTATCGAGACAACCCTTGAGCTTGCAGAAGGTATGACTTCTGGTGTACGTAAAAAGCCCATTATTATGTGTGGCTGTGTTCCATCTCGCTATGGCAAAGAGCTACCTCAGGAACTTCCTGAGGTTGCTGCCTTTGTGCGTACCGATGAAGAGGATGGCATTGTTACGGTGGTTTCAAGCGTACTGGGCATTGATCAGCAGACCTGTGTTACTGATTATTCTACCTATGCGTTGCGTACCGTTGAAGGTGCAAGTGCGTTTGTCAAGATTTCTGATGGCTGCGATCGTTTTTGTGCGTTTTGCGCCATTCCCTATATTCGTGGGCGGTATGCCTCAAGGTCCGCGCAGGAGATTTTGGATGAAGTTCATGCTCTGATGGAGGGTGGCGTTCGCGAAATAGTGCTCATTGGCCAAGATACCGGTGTTTGGGGTAAGGACATCAAGGGTTCTTATAACCTTGCATGGTTGTTGCGTCAGGTTGGCAAAGCTGTACGCCCGTATCAGGCTTGGGTTCGTGTTTTATACTTGCAGCCAGAGGGTATGACGGACGATCTTATCGCTGCTATTCGAGATACTCCTGAGGTTTTGCCTTATATTGATATTCCCATTCAGCACTGCTCGGGATCTGTTCTTAAGGCAATGAACCGCAGAGGTAACGCAAGTGAGTATCGCAAGGTGTTTGATCGTCTGCGTACAGAGATTCCCGGTATGGTTTTGCGCACCACGGCACTCACGGGGTTTCCAGGAGAAACCGAGCATGATTTCGATGAGCTCATGGGCTTTTTGTCCGAGCAGGAATTTGATTACACCTCCGTGTTCACCTACTCGGCAGAAGAGGGTACGCGCGCTGCAACGATGCCTGATCAGGTTGATGAGTCAGTTAAACTTGAGCGCACGCAGGCTCTGATTGATGTGGCTGAGCAACTTGGCTTTGCGGCCACTGCCAAACATGTGGGCGAGCGGGTGCCGGTTATTATTGACGGCATAGAAGAGGGCGACAAGGGCGCTGAGCTGATTGGTCATACCTGGTTCCAGGCACCGGATTGTGACGGTGCAGTGCATATTGCCTATGGTCAGGCGGCTGTGGGCGATGTAGTCATGTGTGATTTGGTTGATTCGTTTTGTTACGAGCTTGTTGGTGAGCTTGTGAACGCTGCAGATGAGGAAGCATAAGGTATGAGTACAGACTCTTCTACGAGCAAAAAGGCTGGTTCTGGTATTCGTTGGACAGCTGCCAATATTGTTACTACTATTCGAGTGGTACTTATTCCTCTATGGATTTTGCTAGCAGAGCTTATCTCTTCTAAGAGTGATGGCACCACTGTAAACTGGGGCGGGTTTGTCGTCTTTGTATTCTTTGCTTTTTTGTCTCTTACCGATAAGATCGATGGATATCTCGCTCGCAGCAGGGGAGAAGTAACCGTTTTTGGTAAGTTTCTTGATCCCATTGCAGACAAACTGCTTGTCGTGACGGGCATGATTTGGCTTTTGGAACAAGGCTTTGTTCCTGCTTGGAGTATTGTTCTAGTTATTTCTCGTGAGTTTTTAGTATCTGGCCTGCGTATGGTGGTTGCTTCTAAGGGTACTGTTGTTGCAGCAAGTAACTTAGGAAAATGGAAAACCGCAACTACTATGCTTGCCTTATGTGGTTACATGCTGGCCCTTACCCTTCCTGCGGGGACGCTCTGGCTTGTCATCTTTGGTATTTCTACCTTCAGTTTTTATGTAGCAATGATTCTTACCGCTTGGTCTGGCATTGATTACTTTATCAAGTCTTGGAGTTCTTTAGGCGAGGATTAACTCATGGAAACACCACGTTGCGTGTGCAATCAAGATACGTATGAGCTGGCAGCTAAGGTTGTTCAGCATGCCTGTGCCCACAATCAACGTCTGGCCACGGCAGAATCTTGTACCGGCGGCCTGGTAAGTGCCGCACTTACTTCGGTAAGTGGATCGAGTGCTGTTGTGCGTGGGGGCATTGTTAGCTATGCCATTGAAGTTAAACATGAGGTACTTGGTGTAGATGCGCAGACACTTTCTGATGTGGGTGCTGTATCTTCTGAATGTGCCCAGCAAATGGCTCAAGGTGCAGCCAGGGTTCTTAAGGCTGATTTTGCGGTATCGGTTACCGGCATTGCTGGACCTACTGGTGCAGAACCCAACAAGCCCGTGGGTACCGTTTGGTTTGGCCTGTGTACACCATCTGTAGTTACAAGTTTTGTTAAATACTTTGATGGCAATAGGGATGACGTGCGTCAACAGGCTGTCTTGACGGCTCTTCAGGCTTTGCTGGATGAACTGGTGCGTTGCTAGACCTCTGTCAGGCCTCTGTTTATGGTTGTTTGATTTATGTTGGCTGCTTCTTGCAAAATGAGTAGTATCAATTGACACAGAACAGGTGTTCGTATATTCTCTTTCGTGAGAGAAGGGAAAAATCCTATGGCAAAAAGTAAAGGTCCAGGTCGCGAGATTCACGCTAAGACAACGGGTGAAGAGCGCGAGAAAATGATTGATACTACTACAGCAGAGATTGAGAAGCGCTTTGGTAAAGGTGCAATCATGCGTTTTGGCGACGGTGGCCCAGACCTTGAGGTGGAGGGAATTCCAACCGGTTCTGTTGCCTTGGATGCCGCTTTGGGTATTGGTGGTGTGCCACGTGGTCGTATTATTGAGATTTATGGACCTGAGTCTTCTGGTAAGACCACGCTTTCTTTAGAGATTCTTGCAGAGGCACAAGCGCTTGGTGGCGTTGTAGCATTTATCGATGCGGAGCATGCGTTGGATCCTGGCTATGCTGCACGTATTGGCGTTGATATTGACGATGTTTTGATCTCACAGCCGGATACAGGCGAGCAAGCCTTGGAAATTTGTGACATGCTTGTGCGCTCAGGCGCTATTGATGTTGTGGTTGTAGACTCCGTAGCTGCTTTGGTTCCTCGTGCAGAAATTGAAGGAGAAATTGGCGATACAACCGTGGGCTTGCAAGCTCGCCTGATGAGCCAGGCCCTACGTAAGCTTGCTGGATCTTTATCTAAATCCAATACTACCTGCATTTTCATCAATCAGCTTCGTGAGAAGATTGGTGTAATGTTTGGTAATCCAGAAACGACGCCCGGAGGTCGTGCACTTAAGTTCTTTGCATCCGTACGCATGGATATTCGCCGTGTTGATTCCATCAAAGAAAGTGGAGAGGTTGTTGGTAATCGCGTGCGCGTAAAGATTGTTAAAAACAAGGTAGCGCCACCTTTCAAACAGGCAGAATTTGACATTATGTATGGCACCGGTATCTCCAAAGAAGGCTCTATCTTAGATATGGCCGTTGAGTACGATATTGTTAATAAGTCGGGCGCTTGGTATACCTACCAAACCGAGCGTTTGGGGCAGGGTCGTGAGGCTGCTAAGGAGTTCCTACGAACAAATCCAGAGCTCTGTCTTGAGATTGAGCATAAGGTTCGTGAAGCCTGTGGCCTTGAACTGAGTGATGAGCCTGTAGGTGCTCCCATACTGGATAAAGAATAGCTATCGTGCCTGCCGAGACATTTTCATGGGATTGCGAGCTTCCTGATAGGACTGCTTCTGTTTTGGGCGCTCGCAAACCTAAAGCACAACTGCGTATCACTTCGGAAATAATGGGAGAAGAAACATTTTATATTCCCATTGTGGTTGCTCGGAAATTGCTTAGTGCTCACAAAAAGCATGAAATTGTTCCTCAATCACGTGCCGAAGTGCTCTATGAGCTAGGCCGTCTCTCAGAGCACTGCGCTTTTTTGCGTCTTACTAAGCTCGTGGATAGAAGGGACTATTCCAGCAAAGAAGCTTCTGACAAGCTTCGTTTGGACGGCTATTCTCAAAAAAGTATCGAGTATGCTCTTGCACGTGCTATTAAGCTTAATTTTATTAATGATCAACGCTTTGCAGAGGTCTTTATTCGTTCAAAAGTATCTATGGGCTGGGGTAAGCTACGCATAGAGCGAGAGCTTTTAGCTAAGGGTATTGATATAGCAGAAATTTCTGGTTGGCCAGATGATTTTTATGAAGAACAGAGTGAGTCTGATCGGGCTTATGCCTTTATTTGCACCAAGGCTATTCCAGAGAAAAATGCCTATCAAAAACTTATGAGAAAACTCGTCTCACGGGGATTTTCTTATGAGGTGGCTTCTCATGCGGTAAAACGTTATCTGCAAGAATAGGGTTTTCCCATATTTTTTTAATAAAGTTCATGAATTACTGCATTTACGCAGGTAGGTTAAATAGAAAGATTTGACAAGTTCAGCTTATCTACCTACGATTAGAAGGTCACTTGAGTTTACTTGCGTCTGCCATAGGTTGACGTTTTATATATGTTTTGATGAGTTTTGCCAACTATATAGCGGTCCTAGGTGCTCTTTTGACGGGTTCAATCCGTAAAGATTGATTCCTGAACTAATTCATATACTTCTTAGGAGAGCAGTTTTATGGAACCGATTTCGATTTTGATTGGCATTGTGTGCCTCATTGTAGGTGCTGCTGGTGCCTATTTCATTGCAAATAGCGCTCATACCAAGCGTGTGCAAGAAGCCCAAGCAAAAATTAAAGAAGCAGAAGATAAGGCAAAGCAAATCCATGTAGATGCTCAGCGTCAGGCAGAAACTTCGCGTAAGGAAGCTGTGCTTGAAGCTAAGGAAGAAATTCTGCAAATGAAGCAGGCTTCAGAAAATGAAGAGCGTCAGCGCAAGAGTGAACTTCGCAGCATGGAAAATCGTATTATGCAGCGCGAAGAATCTCTTGATCGCCGCAATGACGCACTGGATAAGCGCGAGCATCATCTCTCTAGCCTGCAAGGTCAGCTTGATCGTAGGCGTAATGATTTAGATGGTATTATTTCTCAGCAAACCATAGAACTTGAGCGTATTTCTGCATTAACTACGGATGATGCTCACAAAGAATTGCTTGATAGGGTTCGTAAGGACACCATCAAAGAAGAAGCACAGATTTTGCGTGAGTCTGAGACGCGCGTACGTGCAGAGGCAGAAAAAACCGCCCGCAAGATTGTTTCCATTGCCATCCAGCGCTGCGCCTCTGATCAGGCCGGTGAGATCACGGTTACTTCAGTGCACATCCCATCCGATGATCTTAAGGGTCGCATTATCGGTCGAGAAGGTCGTAATATTCGTACCTTTGAGCAAATCTCCGGCGTTTCTCTGGTTATTGATGACACCCCAGAAACCGTTGTGCTTTCCAGTTTTGATCCTGTCCGTCGTGAGACCGCTCGTGTTGCGCTAGAAAACCTCATTGCGGATGGCCGTATTCATCCTGCACGTATTGAAGAGATGTACAAGAAGGCAGAAGAACTGGTAAATCAGCGCGTTCAGGAGGCGGGCGAGCAGGCTGCATTTGATTGTGGTATGCATGATTTGCATCCAGAAATCATCAAAATCCTTGGTAAGCTTCGCTACCGTACGTCTTTTGGTCAAAACGTGCTGCAGCACTCCATACAGGTTGCAGAGCTCTGCGCCATTATGGCTTCTGAGCTTGGGATTGATCCCATTCCGGTGAAGCGTGCTGGTCTGTTGCACGATATTGGTAAAGCTATCGATCATGAGGTTGAGGGTCCTCACGCTGTTATCGGCGCAGATTTTGCTCGTCGGTATGGCGAGCGTGCCGATATTGTGCATGCTATTGAGGCACATCATGCTGACATTGAGCCTAATACCATCATGGACCTTCTCGTCCAAGCTGCGGACGCCATCTCTGCGGCGCGTCCGGGTGCTCGTCGTGAATCTGCAGAGAACTACATTAAGCGTCTAGAGAAGCTTGAGACTATCTCCAACGCACATGAAGGCGTTGAGCGCACCTATGCTATGCAGGCCGGTCGTGAGCTACATGTCATGGTAGAGCCTCAGAAGATTTCTGACTCTGAAGCCACCATTTTGGCTCATGATATCGCTCAGCAAATTGAGGATGAGATGGAATATCCTGGCCAGGTTCGTGTGGTTGTCATTCGTGAGTCTCGCGCCGTGGACATTGCTAAGTAGGATATGAGCACATCTGCTCAGCAACATAACGATTTGCTCGACTTTGTAGAAACACTTTCGGGCGATAAGACCCTTCGCGTTGAGGAAAACTTGGGCGAGGGGTTTGTCCGTCTACGCGTAGCAGAAGCGGAACGTCGCCAGGCTAAGCATGATATCCGCTGCTCAGAGGATGTTATTGTTGAGATGCTGCGCAACTCGCGTGATGCCGGTGCTCGTCACATCTACGTAGCTACTGCTCGCGAGAAGGACGTGCGCACCATTGTTGTTCTTGATGATGGTCGGGGCATTCCTGACTATATGCATGCAAAGGTCTTTGATGCGCGCGTTACTTCCAAGCTGGAATCGATGCATATGGACCGTTGGGGCGTGCATGGACGTGGCATGGCGCTTTATTCTATTAAAGAGAACAGCAGTAAAGCCTGTGTTATGTCTTCTGACGTAGGCAAAGGTTGCTCCATTCAAATTGTGACCAATATCTCTCAGCTTTCAGAGCGTGCAGACCAATCAACCTGGCCACAAATTGGTGTGGATGACGGCGGCAATCAAAGCGTTATTCGTGGCCCGCACAATATTGTGCGAACGTGTTGCGAGTTTGCACTAGAGGAGCGCCCTGGGGTTTTCGTGTACCTCGGTTCTCCTGCAGAGATAGTTGCAACTATCCGTGCGCGGGTTCGTCCTGAAATTGATGATGCAAAGCTGCTGTTTATTGACCGTCTTGATGCATTGCCCGTGCTACACAGGCTGTATGCTGCAGCTGATGCACTTGACCTGCAAAAGGTTGCTCAAAGCCTTGGTTTGGATATCTCAGAGCGTACTGCCCATCGTATTCTTGCAGACCAGATCAGGCCACAGCGCAGCGTTGTTGCACAGCTCACACACGCATCAGATGCAACAGCAAATCATGAAGTAGATCTGCTTAAAGATTGCCGAGGTCTTAAGCTCTCAAAAGATGATCTCGATGATTTTTCTCGCCTGCTTGAGCGCGATTTTGAGCTGATCGCAAATCGATACTATGTTTCGCTGGCCGGTCAACCAAAGATCAGGGTCTCAAAAAATAGGATTTCAGTCAGTTTTGAAATAGATAAAGGCGATTAGTAACATTTTTAATCTTTCATGTATTTTGTCCAAGCGGTATCGTACAATGAACCCGCATAAACGCAGTACACATACGCTTACATACAACAATTTGCAGGAGTCATAGCAATGGAGTTTCTAAAAGTATCAAGTAAATCCTCGCCAGCCTCTGTCGCGGGCGCCATTGCTGGTATGGTTAAAGACGGAACTCCGGTAAACATGCAGTGTGTTGGAGCGGGTGCTGTTAACCAGGCAATTAAGGCTTTGGCGATTGCGCGCGGTTTTCTCATCCCCACGGGCATTGACATTTCCTGTGCGCCTACGTTTTCTGATATTTCTATTGGTGGAGAAAATCGTACCGCTATCAGGATTGCTGTATATGTGCATCGTCTTGCTGCACCTTCAACAGAAACTTCTGCTGAGTAATTTTTTGGAGAGAAATTTTTAATGGCTGATTTTCCTGTTCTTGTGGGCAAAACCTACTCTATTAAGACCTTTGGCTGCCAGATGAACCTGCATGACTCAGAGCGCGTCTCTGGTCTTTTGGATTCTATTGGCATGAATGAAGCACCTTCAATGGAGGAAGCCGATACAAACGTCTTTATGACCTGTTGTGTGCGTGAGAAGGCCGATACGCGCCTGTATGGTCAGGTTTCTTCCTTGGTAAGTGCCCCGGTTCCTGCGGCTGGCAAGCGCGTTGTTGCGGTTGGTGGATGCATTGCCCAGCGTGACGGTGAGAATCTGCGCAACAACATTCCCAATGTAGACGTCGTTTTTGGCACCCAGGCCATTCAGAATTTACCTCACTTGCTTGTTGAGGCGTTCAACTCCCAAAGCAACAGCACGATCTATGCCGATACAGAAGAGTCCTACAAGAATTTCTCGACAGAGCTTCCCAGTAATCGCGCGCAGTCATTCCACGCCTGGCTGCCCATTATGACGGGCTGTAATAATTTCTGCAGTTATTGTATTGTCCCGTACGTACGTGGCCGAGAAAACAGTCGTGACATGGAGGACATTGTTATAGAAGCAGAGCACCTCGTGCACGATGGCGTTCGCGAGATTACCCTGCTTGGTCAAAACGTCAACTCATATGGGCGCAATCGTTATGGCAAGCCTCGCTTTGCGGAGCTGCTGCGCCGTGTGGGCAATACAGGCATTGAGCGCCTGCGCTTTACCTCCTCGCACCCCAAGGATTTGTCCAGCGATACCATTGCTGCTATGGCAGAAACTCCAGCGGTTATGCCGCATCTTCATCTGGCGGTACAAAGTGGCTCTACCAAGGTACTGCGTAAGATGAATCGCCATTATACTCGTGAAGACTTTTTGCACTTAGTGGACAACCTTCGTGCCACCATGCCCGATATTGCGCTTTCCACAGACATTATCGTTGGTTTTCCCGGCGAGACCGAAGAGGACTTTGAGCAAACACTTTCTTTGGTAAAAGAGATTGGATTTTCTTCGGCGTTTACCTTCATTTATTCTAAGCGTCCAGGTACTCCTGCCGAGAAAATCGTTGATTCTACTCCTCATGAGGTAATTCAGGAACGTTTTGAGCGCCTTGCCCAGTTGGTGAGCACGCTTTCATATGCGTCTAACCAAGCTGACCTTCATACGGTCTCTGAAGTGCTTGTGGAGGGTCGTTCTAAGTCTGATGAGAACGTTATGGTGGGCCACAGCCGCAAAAATCAAACCGTACACTTCTCGGTGCCCAATACCATGCAAGCCCAGGATCTTATCGGCAAGATTGTAGATGTGCGTGTGGATGAGGCGCGTACTTGGTATCTGCGCGGGCCTCTGATTGGTGCCGTGCGATGACAACTCCCGTTGTCTGCATAGTTGGGCCAACGGCATCTGGGAAAAGTGCTCTTGCTGAGGTATTGGCGGAGCATTTTTGCGTTCCAGTCATTTCTGTAGATGCTATGCAAGTCTATAGGGGTATGGATATTGGTACCGCAAAAACCCCGCCTGAGCAGCGCCGGGTAGAACTGCAAATGGTGGATGTGTGTGACGTTAATCAAAACTATTCAGTTGACTTGTTCCAAAAGCAGGCACGTCGCTGTGTTGATGCACTTTTACGTGAGGGTCGTCAGCCCATTTTATGCGGTGGTACGGGGTTGTATCTCGATGCTGTCATCGATGAGATGGAGTTTCCTGCTGGCGACATACAAAGCGCTTCTCGTGAGCACTATACACGGTTTTTAGAAGAGCAAGGCCCTGCGGCGCTATATGAACTGTTGTGTCAAAAAGACTCCCAGAGCGCTCATGAAATACACCCCAACAACATGCGTCGTGTTATACGTGCGTTAGAGCTGCATGATCAGGGCTTGTCGTATGCCTCAATCCATAGTGGGCTTCTTCAAAGAAAGGCGCACTATCCCGTGTTGATCTTTGGTCTTACGCACAATCGAGAAGAACTGTATGCTCGAATTGATACGCGCGTTGACTGTATGTTTGAGCAGGGTCTTGTGGATGAAGTGCGCGCGCTTCTTAAGCAAGGTCTTTGCAATGCTCAGACGGCTCATAAGGCAATTGGGTATAAAGAGATTATTGATGCACTTGAAGGGCGTATCTCACTGGATGAGGCGCGCGCTTTGATCAAGCTTCATACCAGGCACTATGCAAAGCGTCAGCTTTCTTGGCTTAAGCGTGACAAAAGAACCATTTGGGTTTCTTTGGACGACATGACGCAGCAAGAAGCTGTTACGTTCATTACAAGCTCGATCGAACAATGGAAGCAAGATCGGTAGTACTATGGCTAAACCTCAGCGCTTTAAACCGCTTTCAACTGCGCCGGTAGCAGAACGTGCGATTTTGGTCGGCGTAGATTTTGGAAAAGGGGAGTGGAGCATTGATGAGTCCTTGTCTGAGCTGGAGCGCCTTGCTCAAACCGATGGAGCAAAGGTTGTTGGGCGCCTTACACAAAGGCTTGACCATCCTGTTTCAAAGACCTTTATTGGATCCGGCAAGGCACAAGAACTTGTAAGTATGGTTAAGCGTCTTGAGGCAGACGTTGTCATTTTTGACGATGAGCTTAGCCCTTCTCAGCAGTCAAATCTCGAGAAGATCATTGGAGAGCCCACTAAGGTCATTGACCGCACAGCCCTTATCTTGGATATCTTTGGTGTTCATGCTAAAACGCGTGAAGGGCGTCTTCAAGTGCAGCTTGCTCAGCTGCAATATCTGTATCCACGTCTGCGTGGTATGTGGAGTCACTTGGTAGGCGAACAAACCCGAGGAGGCATTGGCAGCCGTTTTGGACAGGGAGAAAGCCAGCTTGAGGTAGATCGTCGTTTGGTGAGAAAACGTATTGGCATGCTCAAGGAAGCGCTTGCACATTTAGATGTGCGTCGTGCCACACAAAGTAAAGCGCGCTGGGAGTCTGGAGTATGGCGTGTGGCATTAGTGGGTTATACCAATGCAGGTAAGTCAACACTGCTTAATGCGTTAACCGGCGCAGAGGTCTATGCGCAGGATGAATTGTTTGCCACGCTGGATCCAACAACGCGCTCTCTTGACTTATCTGAAGGTAGGAAGATTACCCTGACAGATACGGTAGGCTTTATCCAAAAATTGCCTACTACCTTAGTTGAGTCCTTCAATTCAACGCTTGCAGAAGTTAAGGCCGCAGATCTCATAGTAAAAGTGGCAGACGCGAGCGATGTCCATCTCATAAAACAGCTACAAGCTGTTGACGAAGTGCTGCAGCAAATTGATGCGCAGGATATTCCGTATATTGTGGCTCTGAACAAATGCGATTTAATTTCACCAGAGCTCAAGCGTACGCTGAGGTTTACGTTTCCCAAAGCAGAGTTTGTTTCTGCTGCTCAAAAGACTAATCTGGATGGTCTTTTGTATCGCATTGCCAAAGAAGCATCTGCAGGAAATAGCGTTATTACCGTTAGGATTCCCTACGATAAGGGCATCTTGCTCAAAATGATTCATGAGCAGGCGCAAGTTATCCGAGAAGAGTATACCGAGCAAGGCCTTCTCGCCACCGTAAGCGTTGCCACACGTATGGAGCAGACCCTTACGCCGTACAAGATTGTTGCAAACTCATAAGAACAGGAGTTGTACTAATCCTAAGAGCAGCGGCTGATGTAAGACGTATATCAGCAAAGCATGCCGGCCGACAAGCTCTAGTGGCTTGCATTGCATATTGATAAACCAGCTTGGGATTCCAGTTTTTTGCCAAGCAGTGCAAAAAGACCATGCTGCAAAATAGATAAGGCCATAAGGGAGCAAAGGGTAATAATCGCCCGAGGCAAATCCAGGTCCTGGTAGTCCAAGCCAGCTAAAGTATGGAGTGGAGTACAGCTGAGAAGGAAGCATAAGTCTCATGCCAAGTATGTCTATATAACCACTTGAAAGAGGAAGTAGACAGAAAAATACTACAATGCGCAGCGCGCCTAGCTTATATCCGTTGATTTTAATCTTGCAATGTTGAATAATCCCAGCTAAAAGTGTAGATACGCCAAGGCAGTATATAATTCCAAAGTTAATGGGCGTATCTACAGCAACAATACTGGTGACAAAATAAATAATGAATGCGAGCAGTAAAAGTTTGCAAGAACGTTTGATATTGTTTTTTGAATAGCATGCCATGCAGCCTGCAATGCCTAAAAAAGTCCATGAAATGCTATTACGCCAGAGGTCTTCAAGTAATCCATCAAACCAAGGCAGTGCAAGAGGAGAGAAGCTTGTTAGGTCGTAGCAAAGGTGAAAGAACACCATAGATACAACAGCAATGCCCCTGAGAACATCAAAGCCATGAACTCTTTGAGTCTGGACCTTTTTCATTAGGAGATAGAACGAATAAGTGCGGTTACCCTGCCTAAAATCTTAGGATTTTTGACATAAATGGGATCCATGGTGTCATTTTCTGGTTGTAGACGAACGCGGTACTTCTCACGATAAAAGGTTTTTACCGTTGCAGAATCATCAATAAGCGCAACAACAATCTCTCCGTTATGGGCATCTGCCTGCTCTTTTACTACAATAAAGTCTCCGTCAAAGATACCGGCATTAATCATTGAATCACCGTGAACACGCAAAATAAATGAGCTGTAATCACCAACAATGCTTGTAGGTAAAGAGAGGTTTTCTTCTACATTTTGCTCGGCTAAAATTGGCTGCCCAGCAGCAACTCTTCCTACAACAGGAAGAGAAATGAGATTGTTATTAACATCAAGCGATACCGTGGCCAGCTTTGAATGGGCTGCTGGTGTAGGCTGTGTATCTTCTTGCTCCGTTACAACACCGATTGCACGCGGCTTCTTAGAGTCTCGATGGATAAAGCCGTTATCTTCAAGGTATTTCAAATGCATATGAACAGTGGAAGGTGATGCGAGACCAACGGCACGCCCAATTTCACGAACTGAAGGCGGAAAGCCATGCGTTTGAGAATAGACACAAATATAGTCATATATCTGCTGTTGACGCGCGCTGAGCTTTGCTGTAGCCATTTCATCCTCCTTGTAGGTATAAAAAGATACTACCTCTGTTCTAAAAAATATGCAAACATTTGTTCGTTTTTACTTGACAAGAACATATGTTCGTAGATACTTAAGTATAAGAACACTTGTTCTAAATCCAATACTGTCTGAGCACTCCTCTATAAATGACTCAGAAGACACAAGAAAGAGGAGAGGGATATGAAAACTGGACGTGAATATATACGCTATAGCTCCGATGGCTGTGCTGCTCGTCAACCTGAAGTTATTCAGTTTACCGTCTATGAAGGCGGCCTTAGTGCACTAGATTCTGATGGAGCTTCGTCTGTACAAAAGCCTCAATCTAAAAGTCAGAAAGTCGTTCATACCCAGCTTGCTATCCGTATGGCAAGCATCATCGCTGTTATATTTATCGCTGCGGTCATGTTTATTGATAGTACGGCAGCGTGGCAGCGTAGTACTGGCTTTGACTCTATTCAAACAACAGAGATTTATGTGCAACCAGGAGAGTCTCTTTGGTCTATTGCAGCATCTCATGGCGTTGAGGGGCACTCTACAAAAGATGTTGCGAGCTACATCTCTAACAAAAATAATTTGTCTGATTCAATGCTAACTATCGGTCAAAAATTGACCGTTCCTCTCGTGCAGTAAATTCTTTTGTTTTGCTTGTGTTTGTACCTGTAAATTGACAACTATATAGCGTTTCACAGGCTTTTTATGCTATCGTCCTTGTATCTAAAATCACTTGTAAAGATAAAAAGGATATGCCCATGCGTTGTCCAAAGTGTGGCCATGAAGAGTCACGCGTGGTAGATTCACGTTCATCCGATAACGATGCTATTCGTCGAAGGCGAGAGTGTGAAAAGTGCCATCATCGTTTTACTACGTATGAGCGTCGTGAAGAAACGCCCCTTACCGTTATTAAGCGTAATAGTATTTGTGAGCCATTTGATCGTCAAAAACTCATGCGAGGCCTTATTGCCGCTACGGTAAAGCGTAATATTTCTACCGATCAACTCAATGAATTTATCGATAAGATTGAGTCAGAAATTCGTGACACTGGCAAAACAGAGATCCAGTCTTCTGAGTTAGGCAGTCTTGTTTTAAAGAAGCTTCTTTCTTTAGATAAGGTTGCCTATGTTCGTTTTGCATCAGTCTATCGTGACTTCAAAGACCTCGAAGAATTTAGTAATGAGCTGAGGAGCCTTTCTGATGAGCGTTAATCACATTACGTTAGCTATCAAAAAGCTTGATCCAACTGTTGAGTTGCCTGCCTATGCGTATGAGGGAGATGCCGGCCTTGATTTACGCGCTAATGAAACGGTGACTCTTCAACCGTTTGAGCGTCGTCTTATTGCTACTGGTTTGGCAATTGCTATTCCAGATGGCTATGCTGGCTTTGTACAGCCTCGCAGCGGTTTAGCCTTGCGTGAGGGTCTGTCTATGGTTAATACCCCTGGTCTTATTGATGCGCATTATCGTGGTGAGCTCAAGGTGTGTGCTATTAATCTTGATAGCACCAATCCTATTCATATCGAACGCGGAGAGCGCATTGCTCAATTAGTTATTCAGCAGATTCCTGTAGTTACCCTTTCTGAAGTAGACGAGTTGGATGCAACGGATCGTGGAACTGGTGGATTTGGTTCTAGCGGCGTTAACTAACGCTGTGGAATAGCCTGTTACAGGCTTTTATTGTCCGTCTTTTTGACGTAGAGAGGGTAATTTTCAATGGAAAAGTTCTTTCACTTGGAAGAGAGGGGAACGTCAGTAGGACAAGAGCTGCGAGCTGGTCTTACTATCTTCCTTGCAATGGCTTACATCATTGCAGTTAACCCAGCTATTTTGGGTAATCCAGAGGTACCTCTTCTGGCTTCTATTCCAATGAATGCACTTGTTACTGCCACGTGTGTTGGTGCAGGTGTCATGACCATTTTAATGGGCTTGTTCGCTAACCGACCCTTAGCCTGCGCCTCTGGTCTGGGCGTAAATGCCATGATTGCTTCTGCTGCAACCGGTATTACTGGTGGCGACTGGCATGCTGCTATGGCAATTATTTTTGTTGAAGGCGTTGCAATTTTGGTTTTGGTTCTTGCGGGTCTACGCGAGAAGATCATGGATGCAATTCCCGTTTCTTTACGTCATGCTATTTCTGTAGGTCTTGGCCTGTTTATTGCCATGATTGGCCTTGTAAATGCCGGTATTATTGTCCCTGGTGCGGGTACCATTGTGAGTTTTGGTGACATCCACAGTGCATCTTTTCAGGTTGGTATGATTGCAATCATAGCCACTCTGGTTTTCTCTGCACTTAATATCAATGGTTCAATCTTACTGGGCATTTTGGTAGCCGTTGTAGCAGGTATTCCTTTAGGGGTAACCATGGCACCCACCGGGATTGTCTCTGGCCTTGATTTTTCTACCTTTGGAGCACCGTTCCAATCTGACGCACAAGGTGTTATGGGCATTGTTAAGGTTTTAACCAGTCCCAGCCTTCTTATTTTTGCATTTTCTCTTATGATGTCTGACTTCTTTGACACCATGGGAACGGCTCTTGCGGTTGCAAAACCCGGTGAGTTCCTTACCAAGGATGGTAATGTAGAGAACATCAAAGAGATTTTGATTGTTGACTCCTGTGCTGCTGCTATGGGTGGTTTCTTTGGTGCCTCTTCCATCACCACCTTTATCGAATCTACGGCAGGTGCTGCAGATGGTGGTCGTTCTGGCTTAACCTCTATCGCAACTGGTGTCCTCTTTATTTTGGCTGCGTTCTTTGCTCCGCTTATTTCTGTTGTAAGTACTGCTGCTACCTGTGGTGCTTTGGTTTACGTTGGTTATCTCATGATGACTGAATGCACAGAAATTGACTGGTCTAACATCCTTGATGGTTTCCCTGCATTTATGATTGTTGCCGGTGTATGTATGACCTATTCCATCTCTGATGGCATTGGCATGGGCTTTATCTCTTATGTCGTTATCTCACTGGTAACAGGTAATGCAAAGAAGGTTAAACCCATGATGTGGGTTGCTGCCCTCGCATTCTTGGTTTACTTCCTTATGCGTTAAATGTAACTAAGTGCACCTAAAAACTATAGTCAAGCTAAGAAGAGGCTCGGGATTCCGGGCCTCTTCTTTAAAAGGGGAAGAGGAGCGCAGCAATCTCATGAATAAATTGTGTACAACTTAATTCTACTAAAAGTGGGGTAGAAGAAGGATCGTATAGATACGAATGCTTACAAAGGAACTACTATGGCAACTACCGAATATCATGATCTAGTTATAATTGGCTCTGGCCCCGCAGGTCTCTCTGCTTCAATATATGCAACACGTGCAATGCTTGATGCCATTACTATCGAGCAAACAACTATTGGTGGGCAAGTTATTACTACCAATGAGATTGATAATTATCCAGGAGTTCCCAATACCACTGGCTTTGAGCTGATGGATCTTATGGAAAAACAGGCTCGTGATCTGGGCGCTCAAATTGTGATGGACAACATTGTTTCTATCGAGAAAGATCAAGCATCTGGCATTTTTACTATTGTCGGCGGTTCAGCAAGCTATACGGCTAAGGCTGTAATTTTTGCTACTGGCGCAACGCCTCGTCATGCTGGTTTTGAAAATGAGGAAAAATTTGCCGGCCGTGGTGTTTCATATTGTGGTACCTGTGATGGTATGTTTTATCGTGGTAAGCATGTTTTTGCTATTGGTGGTGGCAATACTGCAGTGGAGGACGCCTTATTCCTCACACGCTTTGCAGATAAGGTAACCATGGTGGTTCGCAAAGATCATTTCAGGGCACAGCCTGCATTGATTAAACGCCTTGAGGAAAATGAGAAGGTAAACATTAGGTATCAAACTTCTATAGTCAAGGTTGACGGCAATCAACTGCTCAATGAAGTAACTTTCCGTAACAACGTTACAGGCGAGCAAACGACCGAGAAATTCGATGAGGGTTCCTTTGGTATCTTTGTTTTTGTGGGACAGCAGCCTGCATCTGAGGTTTTGGGAGACCTTGTAGATAAGGTAGCTAATGGTGCAATCATTACCGATGAGCACATGGCCACCAAGACTGAAGGTCTTTTTGTTGCGGGAGATGTTCGTGCAACACCGTTGCGTCAGATTATTACGGCTGCTGCAGATGGTGCAATTGCAGCGACAAGTGCATCATCGTTTTTGGGTATTCCTGTAGACTGCTAAGGTGCGTAAGAGTCTACAGCGAGGTACTAATCTTACAGTAGTTGTTTGGTTCATATATAGCTAAGATGTTTCAAGCCAATAGCCGTTCTTAGAGACTATTGGCTTGTTTTGTTATCAAAAGAGAGTGCGTAGTCCAGCAGTCTTTACCTTATTATGGGACTAAGTCTATCTGCTTGTCCCTAAAAATACGATAATATATCTTATGTAAACTAAAAACATATCAAGAATACCGTTCAGGATGATCCAGTACTTCCCTCATACGCGTAAGTTTCAAATTCTGTATGTGGCTGTTTGAGCTCAGCGCCTCTATTAGATATCGCCACTTTGATCAGGTACATAATCTTCAGCACAAATGGCACGAAGCTTACGCTGTGAATCCGTTTCGGTTTTCTCGTCCATTAATACTATGAGTCGATCAAGTGGCTCAATGCGCGTGTGTCCAGACGGAATAAGCTCAGTTCCCGCTCGATCAATAGATACAACCAAGGTAGATTCGGGCCAGGATATCTCACTAATGAGTTTATGTGCCGCCATACTATTGGTAGAGACAATATGACTTCTCAAGAGCTTCTCAGAGGAATGAATCCGAGAATCGTAGTCATCTCTATTGTGACGACCAAGCATTTTGGCAAAGAGATGCTCGTAAAAAGCGTCAACATTCATCTGATCTGCTACAAGATATGCAACGATGGAGACCAGCACAGCCGACAAAAGCGAGCTAAAGCTGCCAGTGAGCTCAAATACCAACACCACACCGGTGATAGGAGCTCTAATAACGCCTGCAAAAAGTCCCGCAATGCCCAAAGCGATGTAATTGGTAACATAGGCGTAGCTGACACCAGTCATTTCTGTAACTACCCTACCAAAGATTGTTCCAGCTAATGCACCCATAACTACCAGTGGAAACAATGTTCCACCCGGCACGCCAGAACCAAAAGCAAGAGTTGTGAGGAAATATTTGCCAATAAGGAGCGCTACTAACAGTGTTAAGGGCTCAACGTACGGGTCTTGAATAATCTCAAAAAGTGCGTCTCCACCATCGAGCAATGCTGGTACCGTAAATGCCACTACTCCAGCCGCTAAAAATGGAATAAGATAGCGACTAAAAGGTGCCTTATAGGTAAGTTTTGTATAGAGGTCTTGCGCAAAAAACATACCAACATTATGCAGTGCACCAAGCACTCCCAGGCAGATACCCATGATTATAACAATGATATAATCAATATGAGGCAAATGGCTTACAAAATGAAGCGATAATACAGGCTTTACGCCCAGTACTTGGGATACAAAGAAGTCAGAGGTAACAGCTGCTGCCATAACCGCTGTAATAAGTGGTGCCGAGAAGATCTTTTGCATCTCTTCCAGTGCAAATACAATACCTGTAAGCGGTGCGTGAAATGCTGCTGCCATACCAGATGCCGCACCGCAGGTAACTAAAATATGCTCTTCTCCCCTTTTGGTTTTGAAAAACCTTGCAACACCTTTGCCAGCCATTCCACCAAGTTGAACAGAAGGACCTTCTCGGCCCATAGAAAGGCCTGCAAATGCTACCAGCGTGCCTTCAATAAACTTTGCAACAATAATCTTATGCCAAGGCAAATTATAATGTCCTGCAACATCGGCCTGAGTTTGAGGAATGCCAGAGCTTGCCGTATATGGTTCCCACCGCACCAACAAAGAGACGACAAGAGCAAGAAGAACAAGTATTCCAAACCAAAGGGCAATAAGGGCGTAGTTTTGTGCAATAGCTGTCGTAATAAAGCGCAAGAGCTTCTCGGCATTGCTCAGAGCAAGTCGGTAGAGTGTGACAAGAGCGCCTGCAAAAAGGCCAACAAGGGCACCTTTACCAACGATTTTGAGCCTAAAACTACGGGAAAGCCTCCGCTCTACAGCTGTTCTTGTGTCTGCTTGCGTACTCACATACCTCTTTTCCTTGTAGTCTACTTTTCTACAATAACAAAAAGACGTTGCTTGTAATCAAACAACGTCTTAGCACTTATAAACTCAGCATATTTTTAGATATGTTAGTAGGAGCCACCGCCATAAAAGGCCCAGACCGTGGTTTCGGTTACCCTACGTCCCTCTGCTGGTGCATGAATCATCCTATTATTGCCAAGATAAATACCTACATGGCCAGAAGAAGTAAAGATAAGGTCGCCAGGATTCAATTCGGAAATGCTGGTTTTCCAATCTCCAGAAGCCTTAAGCGAGCTGATCATCTCATAGGTGGTACGTCCACGACGTGTGCCATAGGAGTAAACAACCAAGCCAGAGCAGTCTACGCCACCATCTCGATTAGGGTCAGAGCCGCCCCATTTATACATAACACCAATCAAAGAGCGTGCGGACTCAATGCCAGCACCAGAATAGCTGTTATACGTCTCTTTAGGTTTAGATTGAGTAGTAGTTTTTGAGCTGTTATTTTGTGTGCTTGAACTGTTTGTGCTAGTGCTCTTAGTCGTGCTGGATTGAGAACTTGTAGAGCTGCTCGTAGAAGAAGAGTTTGAGCTTGAGCTTGAACTTGAACTAGAGCTCGAAGTATTGTTCTTGATGGCATGTACTACTGTAGATACAGAAGAGTTTTGAGTTGAGCTTGAAGCTTGACCAGAGCTAGAACTTGCAGCCTCATCTGCAGCTTGAGCCTTACTCTCAACCTGTTGTTGAGTCTGCTCATCCAAAGAGTTGAAGTAAGCTTGAGCCTCATCAACCTTTTGTTGATAGTCGGCAAGTTTAGCCTGTGTAGAGGTAATAGAAGCCTCAAGTGACTGTTTACGAGCTTCAAGCGACTGATTTTGAGTAGCAAGATCAGAGCTTAATTGCTGTACTGCTGCAATAGCGTCTACATTTTCTTTAGAGGCCTTATTCATATAGTACATACGATTAGCAAGGTCTTCAAAACTTGAAGATTCAAGAATGACATCCAAAACAGAACCGCTACCAGTTTTATAGTTTGAACGGGTAAGTTTTGCAAGCGTTTGCTTTGCTACATCAAGCTTTTGAGTGGTCTCGCCAATCTGAGCTTGGGTTTTATCGATTTCTACCTGTGTATCTTCCATCTGCGCAGTCTTAGTATCCAGCTCACTTTGGATGGAATCAAGCTCTGCACCAAGGGACTGTAGCTTGTTGAGCGCCTGCTCTTGTGTGGTGGGCTCGGCTAAAGCAAGGGTAGGCATATATGCCTGGAAAGAAAGAGCTACAACAAGACTAGCCGAGACAGCTATATTTTTGTTGAACATACCATAACCTTTCGTTGCGTGAAAAACGCATGCTGTTTACTATACCCTTTGCCACACAACAAAAAACGCTACTTCACAAAACATGAAGTAGCGTTCACATACATGGATAGTCTGTGGGGATACTTAATCCACCGTAATAAGCGAGAAGATCTCTTTATCAAAATCTTTCTGTACAACCTCACGGGGCTTAAGGAAGGCCAACTCAAGCAAGAAGGCAAACCCTTCTACCTCAGCACCAGTTTTCTCGACAAGCTTGCCGCTTGCAACGCAGGTACCGCCCGTGGCCACAAGATCATCTACGATCAGGACTTTATCATGGGCATTGAGTGCATCCTTGTGGATTTGCAGCTCATCGGTACCGTATTCCAAGGCATATGGTTGCGAATAGACTTCACGAGGCAGTTTACCAGGCTTACGAGCAGGAACAAAACCTGCGCCCAAACGATATGCCACAGGAGCGCCAATCAAAAACCCGCGAGCTTCTGCGCCAACAACCTTGGTAATACCCTTCCCCATAAAGTGAGTAGCAATGGCATCTACCGCTGCCGATAAACCCTGAGGATCCGCAAAGAGCGGAGTAACATCTTTGAAGATAACACCAGGCTCTGGATAGTCAGGAATATCTACAATGAGGTTTTCATAAGCAAAATTAGACACAGTTGTTCCTTTCACTGAATGCACAGCCTGATTAAGTGTACTTGAACTTAACTGGTGTAGACACCATTTGTTCTATTTGTGACGGATTTCCGTATAAGCGTGCTTCTGAGCGCATTGGTAAGCGCAAGCATCTGATCAAAAGCCGCGTCAAACGCCGCCTGGCGCTCTTCATCACTGTTTTGGCGTGCCTTGCCATAAGCGATAAGTGCTTGTTCAAACATGGTAGACTCACGATTTGCAGCGGTTACATATTGGCGCAAATTTTTTGGTCCAATATTGTAGCGGCCCAGCTGCGATGCAATACGAATGATCGCAAAATCATGTCCATCAACAAGATCTCTCCCATGGGGGGATCGCTTAAAGGCAATGATGCCTGCCTCTGCTAACTGGCGCACAAAACTTACCGAGACGCCCAAAAGATCAGGCATGCGATCAATGGGATGCAAGCGATTGACGGTTTGCTCATCATCAATATCAAAGCGCAACTCAATGTTTTTCTCGCTTGGTTGCATGGCAATATACTCAGAGTGTTTGAGCTCTTCTTTGATCACAGACAAGGGCAAAAAACGATTCTTTTGCAAATATAAAATATCCTCTAAGCGCTTAGCATCGCGTGCAGAGTACAGCCTATAGCCACCAGGAGTGCGAGAAGGATTAAGCAGTCCCTCATCCTCCAAATAGCGAACCTTAGACACAGTGAGGTCAGGATAGGTATCCTGGAGCTTTTTTACAAGCTTTCCAATCGTTAAATAACCAGCGTCTGGCATGAGTATCTACCTTGCTATACGGAAGTATTGCTATGGAACACCATGTAAAACGTACCAATTTGGATGGAGGCACCGTCGCAGATTTGTGCCTGAGACACAATAGCGCCGTTTACCCAAGTACCATTAAGAGAGCTTAGATCCTCAATTGTGGCAAATCCAGAGGCGATATTGGACAGGTCAATACGGGCATGATGACGCGACACCGTCATATCGTTGAGAAAGACGCTATTAGAAGGATCACGACCAATGGTGATGGAGTCTTGATCCAGCTCAAACGACATGCCTGCTTGTGGACCTTTTACAATGCTCAAAGAGGGGTTAACGATAGTGCGCGTACCCATCAGATCGGGCATAGTGGCATCCTGAGAAGGAATGCGAAACATTTTAGTTGCGTCCCCATCCTCTGGGGTGGTAAATCCTTGTGCCATCGTATGCTCCTTAAAAAGTATGATGTCTACAATTGTACCCGTCTTAATTGGAATATGTTCAATCTATACCTAAACTTTATGCCAGACGGTATGTTTCCTCAAATAGACTCCCTTAAGCTCAAGTAGATATTCCCTCTAGCTACCTTTACCTTTAGAGAGAAGTTTTCCTCAAGCTCAAGCAGACCCTTACTTAAGGCTCCTTGAAGTACATTGAGGCATATGGACGTATGTAATAAGAACTGTGGCTCTTACTGAGCAAGCGCACGAGCGCCGATAAAATCATCTGAAGTTCTGCAAATATGCCAATCTGTAAGCATACTGCGGGTGGCGCTTATACGATCAGAATGAGATAGCGCGCTTGTCCAGGGATTTTGTTTACGTTCCAGCTCTTGTATCACATCGTAGCCCACAGGTTTAACCTCTGCAAAAGACAAAAAGCTTCTCCAAAATACTGGAGCAGCAGCTGGTGGAAGCAGCACCGTATAACAATCTTGTTGAGCAAGACTGTTATGCAAAACAATGCTCAGTGTAGTGTCGAGAGTAAGGTTAGCCACACAGTGCATCTTGGGCAGGTAAGTGGCTTGTTCTACATAATCAGATAGCACAGCGCCTGCTTGTGGACCAGCAAGCTGCAAAGGAACCAGGGCAGAAGATTCATTGCTCACCGACGTGTTTGCATAAGGAGCAATGCCGTCTTGCTCCACACAAGACAGCCATGAGATCCATTCAAAGAGCAGCTCAAAGCGAGAAGAGCCATCTACAAGTAAAAACTCAGTATCTCCGGTACGAACTACCAAAGGAACACTGAGCAAAGCAGCATCGCCAGAGAGAACAGCCCCGTACGCACAGGATCCCACCGCAGGTAATTCACAGGCTATAGCAGCCTGTATAAGCTGTGGTGCATCTGAGCCACGTACAAGCATCATGCCCAGATCGGAAAGATGGGTAAGACCACAGGATTGAAGTAGCGCAGTTTTCTCGTCAGAAGTGGAATGGTAGTGCAAAACTACCTGAGTTCTATATCGTTGAGCCATTACGCCGCCAAGCAGCAGGTGCTCCTTATCAAGGTTCATAGGGTGTCCTTAGGCATGGTAGAAGGAAGGTGTTGTAAAGATGTCGTATGAGGGTACGCCCAGCACCGGGGTACCTGCGTAGTAGGAACAAATCGCAACCGTACGCTCCCCTTGGTACCAGCGAGTGACACCATAAGCATCCTGAGCGGTCACTAAGGTATTGGTACGATACTGCCATGAATCATATGAAAGGGTTGCACCGTCAAAAACCGCACCCGTTGCTTCAGACGTATAGATGGGACACTTAAAGCTAAAGTTGTAAGCAAACGGTGCCCAGCGCACGACGGTATCCTGTGTTGCGAGCGTTTGTTCCTGCATGTGAGAAAAACCCCAGTCCAGAAGGGCTGCACTATCTGCAAAACGACCATCATTTGTTTGGCAGCCGAGCACGGCAGCATACAGGCGCACGCCTCTACGCTGAGCAGCCGCTAAAAAGGTGGTGCCAGACTCAACGGAACCGGTTTTGATGCCCAAAAGACCCTTATATGTTTCCATGAGCTGATCGGTTGACTCAAACGTTTTGTTTTGGTTATTAATAGAAACGGTTACCGAGCGTTTGGTAACGACCTGAGCAATGAGTGGATAATGCAGCAGCGCATAGCGCCCCATGATTACCATGTCATGAACGGAGGAATAGTGCTTTCCCGCATCCTCCAGTCCATGTACGTTAGTAAAATGCGTGTGTGTCATGCCAAGCTCTTGTGCCTTTTTGTTCATGAGCTCAACAAATTTATCCTCATGACCAGCTACAATACGTGCAATCTCTGTAGCAGCATCGTTAGCCGAGAAAACCAGCATGACATCAAGCAGATCAGAAAAAGTAGCCTGATCATTTTCTTTGTATCCAGCGGTTTGAGAATAGGGACCAAGATCTACAGCAGTCATGGTATAGCTTGCATTGAGATCTATTCCGGAATCCAAGGCCACCATAGCAGTCATAATTTTGGTTACAGATGCTAGGCTCATCTGCATATCCTCATTTTTTGACCACAGCGTCTGTCCAGAAGCATCAGCAATTATGGCAGCTTGAGCTTCAGAAAGCTGAGGTTCATCAGATGTGGAGGCCTCTGCAGCAAAAGCGCTGGTAAGCGGTGTGAGACTAACGCTTATGATAACGGCAACAACAAGAACCGAAGTAAGAAACTGTTTTGCCCTACACATGTGATACTGAGTCCTTTTGATCTGAACGAGCTGAACGAATGATGGAAACGCCGGTTTTGGTGTACATAATAGCTGTAATAAGAGAACAAACCACACCTATATACACGGCAAGCATGCCAAGTGGCGCGGGTGTCTCGTTAAGAAGCGGCAACCAGTTTATGCTCACAAGATGCATGCCTTTTAGCATGGGAAGTCCCAAGAGCAGATCACTAAAACCAAACATAAGCAGTGCGGTGGTTATCTTGCCAATAAAGATAACATCTACCGGGCGTCGCCGATACTTTTGTACGATTTGGGCACCAATAGCAAGATAGGTATCTCGACCAATGACAAAAATTGCAGTCCAGAGGGGCAACTCATTGGTAAGGACTAAGCCCAAAACACCCGTAAAAAGCAGCACACGATCCATAATAGGATCCATAATCTTGCCAACCCAGCTGACCGTTTGAGTACGACGGGCTACTTGACCATCGACAAAATCTGTAAGCGCCGCGGTGACATAAAAAATGAGCGCAAGATAGCGATTCTCATGTGTCACAAAAAGGTAGAGAAAGATAAGCGTAAAAATCAAACGCGTAAAGGTAATAGCATTTGCAAGCGTAACAATGCGGGTGCTGGGATTATCTGGTGTACCAACGGGACTGGTGGTATTACCGGTCTGTTGTGCAGTTAACGCATCATGGTCAGCCTTATTTTTAAGGTCGTTCTTAACACGTTCTTTTATGTGGCGATTCTGGACCATGCACTACCCTTGCAAAGTTTGAATGACAGATACCTGTGTAGCGATAAACACGGATTAATCCTACCCTATCAATCGTCTAAAAACGCCTCTTTGATAAAGCGCACATACTCCCTAAGATTGTAAAGTGTATGGCGTGAAGCCTCCGTGTAATGAGAGAAGTTTTTGAGTTAAAACAAAAGTTTTGCTTGAAAGCATCTCTGATGAATGGTAAGTTATTCCTCGTGCTCAATGAGCATATCTTTACGGGTGGTGGCGCAGTTTGGTAGCGCACTTGACTGGGGGTCAAGGGGTCGCTGGTTCGAATCCAGTCCACCCGACCAGTAACATAGGAAGCCAGACGGGTTTTCTCGCCTGGCTTTTTTGTTAGCTAGACTCTTTGTTTGTGGTGACCGCAACGTCTGTGGGCCTGATGGTCAGGCTTGGGTGCTACAGGTAGTTCTCAGGTAGTTCTCAGGTAGTTACCTATGGGAACGTAGACGATACAAACCATACAGTGTCAGCACGAGTACGAGCGGGGCAATTCTTACAAACACCCACTCAAGCGCATGCAGTCCAACAGCTACAATCATCAGCTCTGGATCTGCAGAATCCCAGTTGAGATAGGAACCATCAAGCGTTATAAAGAAAATAAAGAGCAGTACCACAAGGGTGCACAGAGCGATAAGCGCAATTTGAAGACGCTTTTGTCGATCGTGTTTTTGGTCTGCAAGCTGTTGATTGATTAGCTCCAATTTAGTGGCAAGCGTTTTAAGTTCATCTGCTTGTTGTTCTGGAATATCCTCACCAAGCAAGGTGCTTACGGATGTATCCAGCACTTCTGCAAGTACTAGTAGCATATCCGCATCAGGAACAGAGAGTCCCTTTTCCCATTTAGAAACGGTCTGTCGTACGACATGAAGCTTCAAAGCAAGTTCTTCTTGCGATAAGCCCTGTGTTTTACGAAGCATCTTGATATTGGTGCTGAGCATAGCGGTACTCCTTTGCTACAAAACTGCTACAAAAACGTATGCAACCCTTTATCTAGCACCATCGTATGCATATGCGTTCGTTGCTGGTAGCAATGCAAACTAACAAGGCTTTTGAACTGCAGTTCTTTTACGCATTTTCAAACTGGCTCTGATACAACGTGGCATAAAATCCATCTTGAGCAAGAAGGTCATCGTGGGTGCCGCGCTCGATGATTGTGCCGTTGTTGATAACTAAAATGCAGTCGGCATTGCGGATCGTAGAGAGACGATGTGCTACCACAAGTGACGTACGACCCTGCATCATGCAATCAAAGGCATCCTGTACTTGTCGTTCGGTACGGGTATCAATAGAGCTGGTAGCCTCATCCAACAGCAAAATGGAAGGATCTGCCAACATAACACGAGCGATGCACAACAGCTGGCGTTGACCTTGGCTTAACAGGCCACCCTCTTCATCAATCAGCGTATCGTAGCCTTTTGGAAGCTGCTGGATGAACTTGTGTGCATGAGCCATTTTGGCAGCCTGTATGATTTGCTCGGTCGTTACATCAGCTTTACCATAGGCAATGTTTTGTTTAATCGTTCCCTTAAACAGCCAGGTATCCTGTAAAACCATGCCAAAAGCCTCCCGGAGACTTTCTCGCGTGGTCTTTGTAATGTCCTGACCATTTACCACAATTTGCCCGCTAACGGGATCGTAAAAGCGCAAAAGTAGGTTGATGAGCGTAGTTTTGCCACAGCCCGTTGGTCCAACCAATGCAACGGTTTGTCCTGGTAGCACATGGAAACTGAGATCATGCAAAAAGGGTTTCTCGCGCGTGTAGGAAAAGGATACGTTTTTAAACTCAATTTCACCCTTTTTGCTGGTAGGCAATGGCTGTGCATGAGGATTCTCGGTGCTTTCTGGAGCATCAAGAAGCGCAAGAATTCGTCGCGCAGATGCAAAAGCCGTTTGAATTTGTGTTACTACAGCAGAGATCTCATTAAAGGGTTTCATATATTGGTTGGAGTACGCCAAAAAACTTTGCACCTGACCAGCGGTAAGGACGGATGGCACACCAGTAAGCATGCAGACAACGCCTACCACAGCCACCACGGCATAGGTGATGTTGTTAACCAAACGTGTGCTGGGATTGGAAAGTGAGCTTATAAACTGCGCTTTCTCCCCTGCAACGTATAGATCTTGATTAATATGGCCAAACTGCTTTTGTGCTGCTGTTTGATAGCCAAATGCGGCAACCAGGTTTTGATTACCAATGAACTCCTCTGCATAGCCACCAAGATTACCCTGCAGTTGCTGAGCGCCCGCAAAATATCGTGCCGAGAAACGCGCAATAAGGCTTGCCGCCACAATGGACAGCGGAGTGATAAGTATCACAATAAGTCCTACGGGAATAGAGATACTAAACATAAAAACCAGCGTACCAACGATAGTTACCATTCCCGTAAAGAACTGGCTGAGTCCCTGAAGCAAGCCGTCACCCAGCTGATCAACGTCATTGGTAATGCGAGAAAGCAAATCACCATGAGCATGAGAATCAATATATGATAAAGGAAGGGTATTAAACTTGTCATATGCCAGGGTACGCAGGTCTCGCACGGTTGTGTAAGACAGCCTATTGGTACTGTAGCTGGCAACCCACTGTAACAGTGCAGCACCAGCCATGACAAAGGCACTTTGCTGCAAGAGGGTAAGCATTGGTTTGTACAATACGACACTAGCGCCAACAAGCAAATCTATGCCTCGTCCAATAAGAATGGGAACATAAAGCTGCAAGACAACCGATCCAGCGCTTGCAACAAACGCTATCAAAACCAGCCATATATGAGGTTTTATAACCGAGAAAATCCACCACAAGACCTGTTTGACCGAATAGGAGCTGGCATCAAGTTGGTAAGCGTTGTCGTGCGGTTGCTTGGGATCGGTATTACGAATGGTAGAGATAACCGCCGCTCCTCCGCCGGCACCAGTATATGCATTTGCCATCTGCGCTACACCTCCTCTTTGCTTAACTGAGACAAACAAATCTCCCGGTAGATTGGACAGTCTCGCAAAAGCGTTTCATGGTCTCCCAAACCGGCAACACGTCCATGATCAAGCACTAAAATGGCATCAGCATGCATAACGGCGCTGACGCGCTGAGAAATAATAATGCTTGTTACCTCCTCACCCAGGTTGGCAAGTGCTGCACGGAGCCGAGCGTCCGTTGCAAAGTCCAATGCAGAGGCTGCATCATCCAACACCACTATGCGTGGCATCTGCACCAAACTACGTGCAATGGTTAGGCGCTGGCGCTGTCCTCCAGAAAAGTTTTTTCCTCCAGCTTCTACCACGCTGTCCAGCTGATTAGGTTTTTGTGCAACAAATTCTTGCGCTTGAGCCACAGTGAGCGCATCCCAAAGCTGCTCATCTGTTGCCGCAGGATTTCTCCACAGTAAGTTGGAACGAATGGTGCCACTTATCAATGAAGTCTTTTGAGGCACATATCCTACGAGTTCATGAAGCTGTTGGAGCGGATAGGCTTGAATATCGGTGCCAAACAAACTAATAGAACCACTGGTCACATCGTATAGGCGGCATATGAGTTGTGCCAGACTGGATTTACCAGATCCGGTACCACCAATGATACCCAGGGTCTGACCAGCCTGAATGGAAAAACTTACGTCATGCAGTGCAAGCGCTTCGTCATGCGTGGCTGCGTTATAGCTAAAGTTTACGTTTTCAAAGCGTAGAGCAGCTGCGGTGCAATCAAGTTCTACGCGGGTGCTGGGTACCGTAATGCTCAGGTGGGTGTCCAGCACCTCGGCTATACGCATGGAAGAAGCCCAGGCACGCAAGAAAACAATGACCAAATTAGCCAAATATCCTATGGAGATCAGCGTTGTAGTCATGTAGGAAACACAGGCAATAACCTGGCCTTGTGTTAGCGTGCTGCCCGGAAGTGTGTCTCCCGAAATCCATACTGCTGAAATCCACAAAATGATAAGGATCGCACTATACATGACAAAAAACGTAGCGGGATTAAGCAGTGCACTCAGTTTACCTACGCCAATGGCTATTTGTGCTTGGTTTTGTGCAGCTGCCGAGAAACGCTTGGATTCATAGGCATCTTTTCTGAATGCGCGGATAACACGCACGCCTGAAAGGGCTTCTCGCGTAATTTGAGAAACCGTATCTAATTTGTTCTGCATATCCTTATAAAATGGAATTGACGCACGCATAATAACAAAGAAAATGACGCTTACGAGTACCGTACTTATCAGCGCCACAGCACCAAACGCAACGTTTAAAGAAAAACAGGCAATGATAGAGCCGATTGCTAACAAGGGCCAGCGTGTGAGCTGACGTATGCCTAGAGCAATGCCAAGTTGGATTTGATTTACGTCATTGGTAAGACGGGTAACCAGTGAAGGTGTACCAAAAAAATCAAGCTCGGCAGCAGAGAACTGTGAAATATGTTCATATAAGGCATTACGAATGTCCGTACCGATACCCTGGCTACAGACAGAAGCACACTTTTGGCATATCAAGGTAAAGCAATAACTTACCGCGGCAAAGAGCAAAAGCAAGGCACCCAGGCCTATAACCGCAGCTACATTATGGGTATGTACGCCATGGTCAATCATGCGCGCTATCACAAGCGGTGTGAGCACCTCAAACACAACCTCAACCATTTTGGTAAGAATGCCCAAAATAGCTTTTGAAGTGTAGGGTTTCATAAATTGTTGCAGAAGCCTACGCATTGCGCTGCTCCTCCAATAGCTCTTCAAGCTCAAGCCACTGCGTTTCCAGTTCCTCTACCCTTGCCTGTGCTTGTTCTAGCTCCTCTTGTAAGGCTTGGAGCTTGGCAAAGTCCGTTGGATCTGCCTGATGCATTGCTTCAACAATCTGATGAGACTTTTCAGATGCAGTAGCGAGCTTACGTTCCACAGAGTCATGACGCTTGCGCAGCTCACGCAGCTCCGCATTGGAACGTTTTTTCACTCCAGAGGGACAGGGCCTCGCTGTGCTTGTCTTGGTCTGCTCAGCAGAACCCTGTTGAGCATCCTGAGGCTTTGTCACAGTGTTACTTGTACGAACAGGCGTATGCGCAGCCAGCAGCTGAAGATACTCAGCTACGCCACCAGGTACATGGCGTATGTGTCCATCAATGAGGGCAAACTGATTATCTGTTACACGCTCCATCAAATAGCGATCATGGGTAACCACCAGCATCGACCCGGGCCAGCTGTCGAGAAGATCCTCAAGAATGGTCAGCATATCGGTGTCCAAGTCATTGCCCGGCTCATCCAATACCAGTACGTTGGGCTCTTCCAACAGTACGCACATAATTGCAAGTCTGCGCGCTTGCCCACCGGAAAGGTCACATACACGGCTCATAAGCTCCCGCGTATCAAAGCCAAGACGCTCCAGCAAACGCTCCGGGGAATACGTCTTGCCATCAATGTAATAGCTGTTTTTATACTGACCCAGTACCTCGCGTACGCGCCACGTTTGTTTATCTGCCAAGGCATCCATATTTTGTGTCAAAAAGCCAAACTGTACGCTTTTTCCGATGCGTATACTGCCCTGTGTTGGCTGTATGGTTCCCGTCATGAGTTTGAGAAGCGTCGTTTTACCAGCGCCATTCTCGCCTAAAATGCCCCAGCGATCACCAGGACCAACCAGCCAATCTACCTGCTCTATAACGGGTTTATCGGCATCAGCATATGAAAACCCGGCGTTTTTCATCTCTATGACCATCTTGCCTAAGCGCGCCACTGCTAAATGCTTGAGCTCTAAGGGATTGCGCAGTGGAGGATCATTGGCGATAAGTTCCATTGCGGCATCAATTCTAAACTTTGGTTTAGAGGTTCGCGCCTTAGCGCCATGTGCTAACCAGTTAAGCTCTTTGCGCAGCATGTTTTGACGGCGCTCTTCACTTACCGCTTCCTGGCGTTGACGCTCTACACGCTGCTGAATATAGGCAGAATAACCACCCTCAAATGGATCTACCACACCGTCATGGACTTCCCACATGCTCAGGCATACTTCGTCCAAAAACCAACGGTCATGAGTAACTACCAGCAGCGCTCCCTGACCTGTTTGCCAGCGGCGCTTGAGATGAGCGGCAAGCCAGCTAATAGCGGCCATATCAAGGTGATTGGTAGGCTCGTCCATGAGCAAAACATCCCAGTTGCCAATCAACACTCGTGCCAAATCCACTCGCCTGCGTTGACCACCAGAAAGTGTACCCACCAAGGTTTCCCAGTCCATATCGGACAAAAGTGCAGCGATAATCTCACGGATAGCTGGATTGGATGCCCATTCATAATCAGGCATCTCCCCTACCACCGCTTGATGTATGGTTAGCGCATCGTCAAGGGCATCTTTTTGGCTTAGGTAGCCAACACTTACGCCACCACGCCAGGTAATCTTGCCTGCATCAGGCTTAAGTTCATGAGCAATGAGCTGCAGCAGTGTGGATTTACCATAGCCGTTTTTACCCACAATGCCTATGCGATCGCCCTCGGTAATTCCCAGCGTCTGATCAGAAAAAACCTTTTTACCAGGCCATTCATGAGATATTTTTTCACAACCAATAAGAATTCCCATGGGCTTAGGCCTCCTGAGCGGCTGCACGTAATAGGGCGATTTCGGCTGCATAGCCATTCAAGGATGCTTGGGGCGTCTCCAAAATCATAGGCAAATGAGCCACGCGTTTGTTGTTTACTACCTGCTTAAAAAAGGGCAATCCCAAATACCCCTCACCTATCTTCTCATGCCGATCCTTGTGTGAGGCGCAGGGATTTTTAGAATCGTTGAGGTGCAGTGCCTTAAGACGAGAAAGGCCAAGCACTCGATCAAACTCATCCAGCACTGCATCAAAATCTTGTACAACGGCATAGCCGCCATCATGGACATGACAGGTGTCAAAACAAACACTCAGCTGATCACCATGGTGACAGGCATCAATAATCGTAGCAAGTTCCTCAAAGGTTCTGCCAAGCTCAGTGCCTTTGCCAGCCATAGTTTCCAACAACACCGTAGTATGCATGCCTTCAAACAAAATGGAGTCAAGACCATCTGCGATGAGTTGCATACCTAAGGTAGCTCCCTGTTTGACATGGGAACCAGGATGAAAATTATATAGATTACCTGGGAGTTGCTCTAACAATTCAAGGTCTTCTCGCATGGCTTGTTGTGCAAAGTTACGCGTGTGTTGCGTTGCAGAGCAGAGGTTATAGGTATAGGGTCCATGTACCACAAGCGGCCCAAAGCCCTGCTCTGTTATAAGATTGCGCAATGCTGTCACATCAGCCTCAGGAACATGCTTTCGAGAACCGCCACGCGGATTGCGCGGAAAGAAGGCAAAGGTATTGGCGCCAATGCTTAAGGCCGTCTGACCCATTGCAGCATACCCATCTGAAGAAGAAAGATGACATCCCAGATAGAGCGTCATGAGCCGGCCTCATTCATGCGTTGTATCAACGCGTCTATAATGTGCGCTGCGACTTTGTCCTTGCTCATGGTGGGCAGCTGTTCAACTGCGTCTTTGGTAATCAGGGCAACGCGATTGGTGTTAGACCCAAAGCTTGAATCGGGGCATGAAACATCGTTTGCCACAATCATAGAACACCCCTTTTGCGCCAGCTTGGCCTGAGCATGTTCTATCAGTTGATCCGTTTCTGCCGCAAAGCCAATCACCACGCGGCCCTGTGCTTGAGCGCTTATGTGGGCGAGAATATCTTGAGTCTGCACCAAATCCAGCTGATCAAGCAGCTCATATGCCTTTTTGAGCTTATGGTCCGATGGATGCGCTGGTGTATAGTCTGCAACTGCTGCAGTAAGAATGGCGGCATCAGCGTCTGAAAACGCTTCTACAACTGTGTCATACATCTGTGCAGCAGAGGTAACCGGAAGCGTTGTTACACTCCAAGGTGCTTCTTGGGTAACAGGACCAGAAACCAACACGACGTTTGCGCCAGCATTGCGTGCTGCGCGAGCCAAAGCATATCCCATCTTGCCAGACGAAGCATTGGAGATGTAGCGCACGGGATCGATGGCTTCATGGGTGGGACCAGCTGTAATAACTACTGTCTTGCCTTTTAGGGGCATGCCAGATGTGGCTTGTTCTAAGCTGCAGCATACGGCATCTACAATGGTAGAGACTTCAGCTAGTTTACCCGTTCCCATCTCTCCACAAGCAAGCATGCCAGAGACGGGATGGACAAAGCGCACGCCCCTATCCATGAGCGTTGCTACGTTTGCGCTCGTTGCAGGATTGTTCCACATGCGGGTATTCATAGCAGCAGCTACCACGATGGGCTTCTCGCAAGCTAGCAAGGTGGTGCTCACTACCTCATCTGCAAGACCGTGAGCCATCTTGGCAAGGATGTTTGCCGTGGCCGGAACCACTACCACCACATCGGCCCAAGCACTCAGATCAATGTGAGGAATACGCGACTCAGGATAGTCATACAAACCCGTGGCAACGGGATGCCCCGAGAGCGCTTCAAAGGTGGTGGTGCCTACAAATTTGCAGGCATCGGCTGTCATGGCAACGCGGACATCCATTTCTGCCTTTTGGAGGCCGCGCATGACTTCGATAGCTTTGTAGACCGCTATGCCACCGCTAACCAATAAGAGCACATGGCGCTGTGCTGTATCTGATGAAGAAGCAAGCATGGTACACCTACTTGTTTTGAGCAGTATATGAGGGATCAACGACCACTAATATCCTATGACAGTAGGGACAGGTGGTGATATCTGTGTTCTGAGCGCGAATATCCGCGTATGAGCTGGGCTGCAGAGAAACGCGACAAATTGAGGGGTTGTTGCCTATAAGTCGCTCCACCGCAAGACCCTCAAAGCGCTTGAGGGCGTGCTCATAGGTATTAAGTAGCTCAGGATCCAGTTGAGCTACCAACTGTTCGCGCTCCTGATTGAGTTGCGCGATGGTGGCGTTGTTCTGCTCACTTGCTGTTTTATAGGCAGCTGCTTGGGCTTGAGCTTCACTTTGTAAGGTACGACCCAGCGTACGAGCTTTTGCCTCGGACTCTTGAAGCTTTGCAAGGTCTTTATCGAGCATTTGCTTTTCAAAATCAAGGCGCTCAATGCGCTTAGCAAGATGCGTAAGCTGAGACTCGAGGTCTGCAATGGCACGATAATCGCTGGTAGTATGCATCTTGGCGGAAACCTCTTCCACCAAGTCAAGCATGTGTTGATGTGTGGCACGATTGTCTTCCAGCTCAATTTGGACGTCCTTGCGTGCACCCACCAACTTAGTGAGCTCAGTACTCAGGCTGTGAGCAGCCTGCTTGATTTTGCGAATCTTATCCTTTTGGGGAAGAGCGGCGTAAGCCCGCTTGGTACGAAGTAACTCCAAATCGACTTCTTGAAGTCGCAAAAGAGCGTCGGTCTGCGTCATGTAGACTCCTGAATAACGGGTCCGCCTTTATTCGGTTGAAGACGAACAAGATGGTCTTGTTTCTAGTAGTTTCTAGCGATAGGTTTTTACTATCTGTAAAAGCGTATCGCAAAATGCGTCAAGTGCCTCTGGAGAAACGCGCTCATCAAAGGAAATACGAAGAGAGCCAAACGCCAATGCGCGGGGAATACCCATAGCAGTTAACACATGGCTGGGATCAAGCGATGCGGAAGAGCAGGCAGACCCAGCGGATACTTCAAACTTTGCGGCATCAAGCTGTAGTACCAGCGTCTCTGAATCCAGACCATCTACGACGATGCTCACTAAACCGGGCAAGCGATACTGATCCATGGTGGCTGTTGTGGTCGGAAGAATATGGCTGTTCTCTACACACAGGCGGTCATAGACCTTTTGAGCCAGTGCCGCTACCTGCGGTCGCACCACATCCATTTGTTCTACGACCATTTGAGCGATCTTTGAGAAAACATAGGCAGCCTGTACATCTTGTGTGCCGGGACGACGCCCAAGCTCTTGTCCCCCACCAAAGGTCTGTGCTTTAAAGGGACAGTTGCGCCGCAGTGCTAATACGCCCACACCAATGGGCGCACCAATTTTGTGAGAAGCAATACTGAGTGCATCCACCTGATCAAGAACAAGGGGAACACGCCCAAATGCCTGAATGGCATCCGTATGAAACGCTGCCTGATGTGTGTGCGCCACCCGTGCAAGGGCATCCACATCGTTTATGATGCCTGTTTCATTATTTGCATACATGATAGAAACGAGCGCCACTCGCTCATCCATATGTTTTTGCAAATCTTCTGGATGAACGGTACCGTCGGATTGAGGGGGTACCAACACCACTTCAAAGCCACGCTCGCGCATGGCAGGCACCAAATCAAGCACGGAATCATGCTCAATGGCCGAAAAAATAACCTTGGTACGTGCAGGATCTTTCTTGTGTACTGCTTGCGCAATGCCATAGATGGCAAGATTGTTGGCCTCTGTGCCACCAGAAGTAAACACGATGTCTGTTGGCCTAAAGCCTCCTCCCAGCGCTTGTGCTATACGCTTACGAGAAGCCTCGAGTTCTTGTGCAGCCATTCTGCCTAAGCTATGAAGCGAGTTAGGATTAGCCCCCGCAAAAGGTTTTTCTCGATATTCTTGCATTGCAGCATATGCTTCTTTCCTTACGGGTGCAGAAGCGGCATAATCCAAGTAGGTAAATTCTGATGTCATACAAACCTCGGTTATACCTGCGGATTCATAGCGGTATTACCAGCTGCGCGCAGCTCAGAAATATTTTGAGCATAGTCTCCCTTAAAGACTGCGCTTCCGGCTACCAGCATAGTTGCTCCACAGCTGCAAACCTCTTGTGCCGTTTGTGTATTGATGCCTCCGTCTACCTCAATGAGGGGTGATACACCGGCCGCTTGGCACAGTGCACGAACCTTCTTGAGTTTCTCGGCCGTGGTAGGAATATAGCTTTGTCCACCATAGCCCGGATTGACGCTCATAATAAGAATCAAATCCACATCATGCACCAGTGAATCAAGCATGGCAACAGAGGTACCAGGATTGAGCGCTACACCAGCAAGAGCACCGCGCTCATGAATACGAGAAATAATGCGGTGTGCATGCTTGGCAGCCTCTACATGAAAACAGACAATGTCTGCACCTGCATCCAGATAGGTATCCACCATCTCATCTGGGTTGCTAATCATCAAATGCACGTCTACGGGAAGCTTGGAGTACGCTTTAACCTGCTTGAGTATGGGGATGCCAAAGGAAAGATTGGGAACGTAGTTGCCATCCATTACATCAAAGTGGATGTAATCAGCTGTTGCAATCTTATCAAGCTCAGCACCAAGCTGCATAAAGTCTGCCGATAAGACCGATGGAGCAATTAAAACTTCCTGGTGCATAGGTTCATCCTTCCCAAGCAACGGTTTATCCTTTCCAAGCAAGTGGTACGAGTGTTACAAGCTTACATTCACTACGAGCACTATGAGCGCTCAAATCCGTAAAATTCGCTCCGTGGCTTGCGCCCCAACAGCTCCTTGAGCCCTTGTTCAAGCGACACGCCTTCATACAAGATAGTATAGATTGCTTTGGTAATAGGCACCTCAATGTGCTTATCAAGAGCAATTTCATACACGCTTTTTGCAGCACGCGCGCCCTCTACAATCATGTGCGTTTGTGCCTCATACTCCTTGAGTGTTATGCCTTGAGACAACGCCACGCCAAAGCTGCGATTGCGTGAATGCTTGGAGGTGCAGGTGGCAACAAGGTCTCCCATTCCAGCAAGGCCCATACAAGTAAGCGGGTCGCCGCCGCAGGCGCTTACAATACGGCCAATCTCTGCTAAGCCGCGCGTCATAATAACGGCAAGTGTGTTGTCTCCTTGGCCATATCCTGCAGCCACACCCGCAGCAATAGCAATGATATTTTTAACAGCACCACATACTTCTACGCCAATCACATCAGTAGAAATATAGGTTCTAAAACTTTGCGATAAAACCAAATTCTGAAAGCGCTCGACCACATCCATGCGCGGCCCTGCAATAACAGAGGCTGCCACCTTGCCCTTACAAATCTCTTCTGCATGGTTGGGACCCGATAGCACACATACCAACTCTGGCTCACCCAGCTCTTCTGCAACCACCTCTGCCATGGTTTTGGCGCCTTCATGCTCCATTCCCTTGGTAAGTACCAAAGAAGGCGTACCAGTCGTACGGTAAGGAGCCACTTGCTTAGCAACCTGGCGTAAATGTGCAGATGGAACTACAAACAAAAGCTCAGAAGCGCCTTTTACAGCTTGCTGAATGGAGTTGGTAGCCCATACCGTGCTTGGCAACTCATAATCTGTAAGGTAGCAGGGATTATGATGAGTCGCACAAATGGCCTCTGCCACCTGAGGAGAATGCGCCCACAGCGTGACGTTATCTACATGAGGGGCAACCAACCCTGCTGCGGCGGTACCCCAAGAACCCGCTCCTACTATACAAACGGTATGCGACATAGCTACTACTCCCCATCAGAAGAATGGAAAGAAAACCGCTGCTCTTCCCCATGAAATAGCTTCTCTATATTATGACGATGCGCCCACAGAACCACGCAAGAAGCAAGAACAATACTCATAAGCACATTTGGAAGTGCATGGTACAAAACCGCAATCCATAAAGGCATAGAAATTGCAGCTGCCACCGATCCTGCGGATACCAGTTTGGTGGTAAGTACAAGCGTAAGAAATACTGCTAAAAGACCCACTGCCACTAAGGGTGCATAGCCAATGATGGCGCCAAATCCTGCAGCAATGCCTTTTCCACCTTTAAAATGCAGATATGGCGAGAATACATGGCCTACGATGGCCGCCAAAACCACAATGCCACCAATCCATCCCCAGCTACCGTCTGGCATAGTGGCAGCACTATTGCCTGCTGCAAGCGTTGTGAGCACCACGTAACGGGCAACAACACTGCAAAGAATTGCCTTGCAGGTATCTGCTAAAAGCGTTGCCGCTGCAGCCGCTTTACCCACAGAACGTCCCACGTTGGTTGAGCCAATATTGCCCGAACCCATGGAACGAATATCGGTATGCGTGGTCAGTGAGGTGATGATAAGACCGAACGGAATGCCACAAATCAGATAGGTACCAACAGCTAAGCAGACCGTAATGAGCAGTGGATGTGCCATGTTAGTCCTTCTTGCGAAATCTCAGACGGATAGGAGTGCCCTCAAGCGGATAGGCTTCACGCAAACGGTTTTCCAAATAGCGCTCGTAATTATCGTCAATCAAATCTGGTGCGTTACAAAAGAACGTAAAGGTAGGTGGGTTAACCGTAACTTGTGTAGCATACTGAATCTTTAAGCGGCGGCTCTTATCAACAACCGTATGTCCGGTTTCCCGCAGGCGCACAATGAGCTTATTCAGTTGAGCCGTTGAGATACGAGAAGCACGTGTAAGTGCCACCTGAGAAGCCAGGGGCAAAACCTTATCGATACTGCGACCTGTCAGTGCGGAAATGCGAAGAGTGGGTGCCCATGAGGCAAAGGTAAGCCGCAGCTCCAACGAGTTCAGAACCTTCTCGCGCTGCTGATCATCTTCAAGCAAATCCCACTTGTTAAGCAAGATTGCCAAAGCACAGCCACGCTCAATGGCCAGTGCCGCAATCTTTTGGTCCTGCTCGGTAACACCATCAAGAGCGTCGATGACCAGCAAACAAACATCTGCTTTTTCCATGGCGCGCAGGCCACGCACCATGCTGTAGTACTCAATATCTTCGTGAACCACATGACGCTTACGCATGCCCGCAGTATCTACCAGGCGATATTTTTGACCCGCCTGCTCGACTACTACATCTATAGCATCGCGCGTGGTGCCTGCAACATCAGAAACAATGGAACGGGCTTTTCCAGCAAGCCTATTGGTCAGCGAAGACTTACCCACGTTAGGGCGGCCTACAATGGCCACGTTAAGCATGTCGTCGGTATAGATCTCTTCTTTTTCCTCTGGAAGGACGGCGATAATATCGTCAAGGAGATCTCCCGTACCATGTCCATGGATTGCAGAAAGCGCAATGGGCTCACCAATACCTAAAGAGTAAAAGTCCCAAATCTCACCTTCATGGGCAGGGTTATCCAGCTTGTTGACACACAAAAAAACAGGCTTTTGCGTCTTGCGCAGGATGCGCGCTACCTCTTCGTCCTCATCGGTAACGCCTACCGAACCATCAACCACAAAGATGATGGCATCCGCCTCTTCACAGGCAGCAACTGCCTGTTCACGAATGCGTGAGGCAAACACATCCTCAGAACGAGAAGGCTCCATACCACCCGTATCAATCAGGATAAAATCGCGACCAGACCAGTCTGCTTCATGATAGGAACGATCGCGGGTAACACCGCGCGATTCATGAACAATAGCCTCTTTATCTTGTGCAATGCGGTTTACCAATGTGGATTTGCCCACATTAGGACGACCAACAACCGCAACGATTGGTTTTGTCATGCGTACGTTCTCCTTAGTTGAATCAGCCATAGCCTTAAGTCTATCAGCTGTTAGAGCTGCTCACATAAACTAACAATGGCAGCGTATACCGTTTGAATTTGGTTTGCAGGAGTGGAAGCCCCAGCGGTAATGCCAATGTGCTGTGAGCTGGTAAACCATGCTGCCTCAAGCTCATCGGGTGTCTCGATATGGTGTGTGTTGGCACAGCGTTCAGAACAAATCTCTGCCAGACGAGTGGTGTTGGCTGAAATGCGTCCACCAATCACAATCATCGTATCTACACGAGAAGACAAATCGGCTGCCGCCGTTTGGCGCTCTGTTGTAGCAGCGCAGATGGTGTCAAACACGCGCAGTTCCTCTACCCTACCAAGAAGGTAGGCCACAATTGCCTGTAGATTGACCTTGGATTGTGTTGTTTGCACAACGATTCCAACCTTGCGCTTGAGCTTTACCTTCTCAAGCTGTTCTGGCGTAGTAACCACTAATGCGGAAGGTGCATTTCCACGGGTACCCTCTACCTCTGGATGGCCTGATTCACCCACCACAATGACTTGATAGCCCTGCTCTTCAAGAAACTTAGCTGCATGATGAACCTTTTTGACATAGGGACAGGTTGCATCTAAGGTGGTTTTCCCCAGTTCGCGTGCTCGTACCACAACCTCTGGTGCAACTCCGTGTGAGCGAATGACCACGGTATTGGCGGTGGCATCGTCCACACTGGAAGCCACGCGTACGCCGTCGTGCTCAAGTTCTTGTACAACCTGAGGATTATGAATGAGTGGGCCAAGGGTTTGAACGGAGCCCTTGGCCTGGCAATTAGCTTCTTTTACCAGGCGCAGCGCGCGTTCAACACCATAGCAAGCGCCCGCTTGTGCTGCAATTTCTATGCTTGGCATAGTCATAAGGCTTACGCTACTTCCTTCCGGGATGTTCAGCCATCAGCTGATCGCGCAGCTCATACATCTTTTGTGTAGCTAAGCGCTCCATCTCTACCACTTGCTCTTTTCGTCCCTTTGAGCTGAGGTCATCAAAGGATAAGGGCTCTCCTACCCGACAATACACCTTTTTGGGGCGCGGATAATGCTTTCCGGGAGGGGTAATATCCAAGGCACCCACAATAGCCATGGGCACAATGTCTGTCTTAGCCATTTTTGCCATGAGAGCAAAGCCACCATGGATCTGAGAAACCTGATCAGGCTTGCGCACGCGTGTTCCTTCGGGATAGATTAGGACGGATTCACCTTTTTGTAGTGCACGCTGAGCACGACGCAGTGCCTTAACGTCTGCAGTACCACGAGCAACCGGGATAGCACCTAAGCGTGGCAAGGCCCAATGCAAAAGACCAAAGCGGTTAAAGTCGTCTTTGTAGATAGGACGTAAGCTTCTTCCCGACAAGATCATGGCACACGCAGGGATAAAAGGATCGAGATAGGACACGTGGTTCATAATAATGACCACACCGCGATCAGCCGAGGCAGCCAACAGCGTCTGGAGATTCTCGATAGTCCAGCGATACTTAAGTTTGGTGTAAGCATTGCACAACACCACTGCTACTTTAAGTAAGATGCGGGCATGCAAGGGGAACTCCCGCACTTTCATCTCATAGTAGGATTCCCATTTGTCTTTAGCGGCCACAGGCTGCTGTTCTGCAACAGATGTTGTATTCTTTGCAGCTCCAGCCTGCAGCTCAGAGGCTTTTTTTGCTAAGGCCTTGTCCATAAGTGCTTCAATTTGAGCACAAACCTCATCAACCGACAAGTTTGATGAGTCAATATGAACAGCATCTTGTGCGGGCACTAAGGGAGAAGTTTTGCGTGTGGAATCCATTTGGTCACGACGCAGCAGATCCTCATAAATCTTTTGCTCTTCCGTATGATTGGTAGCAACATCATGTTTGGCAGCATTACCGCCCTCACGCTCTACCGCACGACGATGAGCGCGGGCAGAAGCATCCGCCGTCAAGAACACCTTGACCTCTGCATGAGGAAAGACAACGGTTCCTATGTCACGACCCTCGGCTACCACATCTATCTTCTCGCCAGCTTTACGCTGTAGGTTAACCATGGCCTCGCGAACCTGAGGAATGGCCGCAACCAAAGAGACGTTTTGATCTACCTGGGCGCTTCTGATCTGCGAAGTGACCTCTGCGTTGTTTACAAACACGCGCTGCGCTGTATCGCCCTGCTCAAATCGAATATCAATAGCTTGAGCAACGCCAATAACTGCCTGGCTATCGGTTAGGTCAATCCCCTGCTCAAGACAGGTAAAGGTAACACTGCGATACATAGCACCGGTGTCCAAATAAGAAAGATTGCGCTGCTTTGCAATTTGCTTGGCAACGGTTGACTTGCCCGAACCCGCGGGACCATCAATTGCTACTTTCACGTACGCCTCCCTTAGTAGGAATAAACTCTTGTTGTATACCCATTTTTGTAAGACATGCCAGCTGCTGTTCTGTGAGCAAACGCCAAGCGCCGCTTTTAAGGTTTCCCAAGGTTAAAGGTCCAAAACTTTGTCTATGTAAGCGAAGTACCGGGTGCCCTATGGCTTCAAACATGCGCTTAACCTGGTGTTTCTTTCCTTCATGTATGGCTATTTGCACCACGGTTGTTGAGGTTTGTTCCACAGCAGCACGCTTTTTTGCCTGCTGCAGAGAAGATCGTTTGTTCTGAGAGCAGCCTACTACAGGCAGTGCCTGTTTTGAGCCTGGATCCAGAAGCGCACACGCTGCGGGCGCACACAAACCATCGTCAAGCATAATGCCTTGACGCAGAGGGCCTAACTCCTCATCCAATACGATGCCTTGCACCAAGGCAATATAGGTTTTAGTAACGTGTTTGGATGGATGCAACATGTTTTGTGCTGCTTGACCATCAGTGGTAAATAACAGCAATCCGGTTGTATCCTTGTCCAGCCTACCCACAGGAAAAAGACCAGGATATTGCTGGGTAGGAACCAAAGATGCAACACAGGGTCTGCCTTGGGGGTCTTTCATGGTAGTAAGAAAGCCAGCAGGTTTATTAAGCATCAAGAAGATTGCAGTATTGGTAAGTGAGTACGGTATATCATCAACGGTAACCACATCCACCAGAGGATCTACTTTGGAGCCCAACTCTGTTACCACCACACCATTAACGCGCACGCGACCAGCAGTCATCAGGTTTTCTGAGCCGCGACGACTGGCAGCACCGGCGCGCGCTAAAAAGCGCTGCAAGCGCATAGGAACCATGCGTTGTACTTGTGTTTCTGAAAGCTCGAAGGGTTTCTCGTTAGTGTGTTGAGTCATGGTCTAAGCTTGCCTCAACATCCGTAGTATCTGTCTGGAGCAAATCACGCTCTTCATCAAGATCCTCATCAATATCTTCCAAGGTAGAATCTATGGAGCGGCCGCTTAAGCGCTCACGAATAAACTGCTTAGACTCCTCATCGGGAGCAAACTGTTCTAAATCGGGAAGTGCCTTAAGCGACGTAAGACCAAAGCGCTCGAGAAAGACCTGCGTGGTGCCGTACAAAATGGCCTGACCGTGGTTAGCATCGCGACCAAGCTCACGTACCAGCCCCTTATCTACCAGAGAAGACACCACGCCGTCGGAGTTTACTCCACGAATAGCACGCACGCCTTCGCGCGTAACTGGCTGATGGTAGGCAATAACCGCAAGGGTTTCCAAGGCGGCCTGAGAAAGCTTTTTGGTGTCCCAGGACAGTACAAATTCCTCTACCTGCTCATGATAGGCAGGGTGGGTATACAAGCGCCAACCACCAGCAACTTCACGCAACTGAAAGCCACGATTGGCATCGCTATACTCTGCAGACAGCTCCGCAAGTGCTGCAGCAACTTCTCCGGGTGTGGTGCCTAAAATTTTGGAAAGGGATACCGCAGACACAGGTTCGCTTGCAACCAATAACATTGCTTCAAGTGTGGGCTTAAGCGAGCCAAAATCCATGGCTTGCAAGTCTTGCAAATCTGACATTTATCCATCCTTTTCCACACTGGAAAGCTCATCGCCCGCCTCATAAGCAGGTGCGCCTTCCACGCGCGTAATAGCAATTTCACCAAAAAGTTCTGACTGAGCAACGTTAATGGATCCACGTTTAAACAGTTCAAGCACTGCCAAAAAAGTAACAACAACCTGCTCTGGGGTTGTTTGTCCATCCAGAAGCTCGGAAAAGCTCAGCATCTGTCGGGCGCGGGTTAGCCGATCTACCGAAGCGACGGTAAGAGCTACGGGTAGACGCTTGGGCGCAATATGCTCTGCCTCAAGCAAGAAGCTTTCTTTTCTACTATCGAGGTCCGCACAAATAACAGCAAGCCCGCGCAGCGTAATACCGGCAAGGTAATCCGGCATAAGGTTGAGGAATTGCGGATCTGCACCAGCAGTACGCGGATGCATACGTGCTTCATTTTCCATGCGCATACCCAGCGCCAAGCCGGCGTTTCTAAATTGCTTGTAGGCAATAAGTCGAGCGATAAGTACTTCTCGTGCCTCATCTGGACTCAAATCAGATAAGTCATCGTCATCATACTCATCCGCATCGTGCTTCTTGAGGACCACATCTTTTGGAATGAGCGAGGCAGCCTTCATATCAAGCAAGGTAGAAGCAACCAATACAAAGTCACTTGCAACATCCAAATCCATATCGCGCATGCAATCAATTTCGGACAGATATTGATCTGCCACTTCACTAATAGAAATGGCTCCAATATCTACTTTTTGCCTACTTACCAGCTGTAGCAGTAAATCAAACGGTCCAGAATATGCTTGGGTAGCAACACGATACGACACTACCTACCTCCCATAAGAAGAGGCTGGATGAGGTCTTGTATCACAGAGGCCAGCCGTAAGAGCTGATCGATAACTACGCCTCCAACACCTTGAATGTAGCTACCGATAAGGTCTATGTGCAGCACCGAAGGCATGAGATAGATAACGATCAAAAGAATGGGTAGTGCGCTGCTTTGAACGGTGTAATAGATAGCTTGAGCTTTTTTATTGAGCAAAGGAAAAATGATGGCAGAACCATCCAGCGGTGGAAGGGGGATGAGATTAAACAGCATAAGAGAGATGTTAATCACCAAATAGCTACCCATAAAGTAGATAAAGGCTTGTCCAGCTGTTGTGTCTTGCCAACCAAAAGCAGTGCCAAAGGCAACACAGATTCCCAGCAAGATGGCTGCAACAAGCGCCTGTAGCAAATTGCTTGCTGGACCAGCCAGAGCAACCAAAACTTCATCACGCTTACGATGTTTTAGGTTAAAAGGATTGTAAGGAACAGGTTTGGCAAACGCTACTGCCCCACCACCCATAACCATACACAGCAAAGGTAAGATAACAGAGCCAAAGGGATCCAAATGCGCTAAAGGATTAAGCGTAATGCGTCCTGCGTCCTTTGCGGTCGTATCTCCACAGTTTAAAGCAACCACCGCATGAGAAAGCTCATGCAGCACCAGTGCAATGATAAGAGCAGCAACCTGAAGAAGTAGGTACAAAGGTTGCGCGAACATACTCATAAGTCCAGAAAACAAGGTATAAACTCCTCTATTTCTTATTTATACAATGCATAGAGGCGTGCAAAGAGCCAGTCTAATACAAATAGTAGACTTGCTATCAGAGCAAAATCTCCTCTAAATGCGCCACCAAGCGGGGTGGGAACAACGGCAATCCCGCGTATACCATCAGGAAGAAGCATGGTAATAGCAGTTTGGATTTGCACCAAAAAAGGACGCAAAAAGCCTGTTGAGAAGCACAAAAGAACCACACAAGCAAAACATACATATGCAAGTACACGTGACAGCAGGCTTAGCGCATGGAAGATGCGAGCAGGAGTGCTATTCAAGGTTTACCTCCTCAAGTTTTGCCTGTAATTCCAACCACTCTTCCTCAAGTACAGGAATTTTCTTGGATAGAGCCGTGTATTCACTCATTGCTTCATCAAACTTAGCAGCATCTGCATAGAGTTCTTCCGAGGCCATGAGCTCCATGAGTTGTTTATACCGCATTTGTGCCGGTTCCAACGCCGCTTCAATTTCTCGAAGACGCTTCTTGGTACCCGAAAGCTTTTTATGAGCTGCATTACGCGCCTGCGCTTCTGCACGACGTTGCTCTTTTGTTTTGACGTTTCTTCCCTGTGAAGTGGTAGGTGAGGTTGCCGTGTGCATGGATGGAGCTTGTGCATTTTTAGGAGCAGACGGTGTGCTATACCCTACCGTCCTTGTCTGAGTGCCTGCTGCACGAGCTTCTTGCTCTGCACGTTGAGCTTCAAGCTCTGCCCGTTTAAAGAGATAATAGTCATAATCTCCATCATAGACAGTTACGTTGCCATCTCTCACATCAATTACCTTGTTGGCAACAGCTCGTACCAGGTGTTCATCATGGCTGATCAAAACGATAGTGCCAGCAAAGCTTTTCAAAGCCTCCTCAAGCACCTGCACCGAATCGATGTCCAAATGATTGGTTGGCTCGTCTAAGCACAGTAAAGGATCGGGCGCTACCAACATCTTTGCCAGAGCCAAACGAGCACGCTCCCCACCGGAAAGCACGCTTACGCGCTTGTCCACATCGTCGCCATGGAACAAGAATGCCCCCAGCAAACGACGCTCTTCTGAAGTAGTCCAGCCAGCAGCTACACTGTCCATCTCGCCCAAAACGGTATGAGACTCTGTTAGCGTTTCCAATTGATGCTGTGCATAGTATGCGCTCGTAACGTTTTGACCGAGCTCGATACTGCCAGCTGTTGGCTTGGTATGTGCAGTAATGAGTTTCATAAGTGTAGATTTACCAGCACCATTGGGACCAACCAGCACTACATGGTCTGAGCGGTACAAAGAGAAATCAACGTCTTTGTATACCAGATTAGTGCCATATGACTTAGTAAGATTTTTAACAGCAATAACACAGTCGCCTGTGCGCGGTGGCTCAGGAAAGCTAAAGTGCACGTGTTTAGATTGTTCAGGCAATACCACAAGCTCTTCTTTGATTTTTTCCAGCCTTTTAATGCGCTCCTGAACCTGCTTTGCCTTGGTTGGTTTATAGCGGAACTTCTCGATAAAAGTTTCCATATGGGCAATGTCGCGCTCTTGAGCCGCGCGCTTAGCCCGCAGCTGTTCAAGATTGTCCGAACGCTGATGCAGATAGGAAGAATAGTTACCGGTATACGTGACCAAACTGCGATTCTCTAAAGCGGCAACATGGGTTACACAAGCATCCATAAACGCACGATCGTGGCTTACGAGAAGGACGGCGCCATCATAGTTTGAAATAAATGATTCAAGCCAACGTACGCTCTCCAAATCCAAGTGATTGGTGGGCTCGTCTAACAATAAGAGGTCTGGGTGGCGAAGTAAAAGCTTAGACAGGGCAATACGCATTTGCCAGCCACCAGAAAAATCCTTTGCGGGCTTATCGAGATCATCTACCGGAAAGCCCAGGCCGCACAAAATTTGCCGTGCACGACTTTCTAGCTCATATCCCCCAGCATGCTCAAAGCGATCCTGCGCTCGACCATACTCTTCAAGCATGCCTGCCAGCAGCTTTTCATCCGTGGGTGTCGATATGTCTTGTTCCAGCGTTGCAATACGCTTTGCAAGGGCTTTAATCTCCGTCGCTGAATCCATAACTTCACCCAGCGCGCTTTTCTTACCAGCAAGCTTGTTTTCTTGCTCCAGATAGCCAATGGACGTACCACGAGCAAAGCTCACAGAACCCTCGTCATAGCTTTCTTGTCCCATAAGAATTTTAAGCAAGGTGGTTTTGCCAGCACCGTTGGGTCCAACCAATGCCCAACGTTCTTGAGCGTTCAATTGTAGGGTGGCAGCCGTATAGAGTGTGCGCCCACCAAAGGACTTACTTATTTTATCTGCAAGAACAATCACAGAGTTTCTCCCATATAGATAAATCTTTGCACTATAAAGTATACGGAACCACTAGAACTATGCAGCTCACAGAGCTCTCTTTTATAATCATATAGATTATGACCTGCGGTTTTATAGCTTTCTTGTAATAAAAACTACAAAAGGCGACCTTAAAGCCGCCTTAATACAAGCAAATGGTGGGCCCAGCAGGATTCGAACCTGCAACCCAGGGATTATGAGTCCCCTGCGCTAACCGTTGCGCCATGAGCCCTAATAAAAAATAAAAAGCGACGGCAAATGCCGCCGCCCTTATATACCATGGTGGAGAATAGGGGGATCGAACCCCTGACCTCATGACTGCCAGTCATGCGCTCTCCCAGCTGAGCTAATTCCCCGCGCTTTACGCTTGAATAACTATAGCAGAGCACGTGGCTTGGTCAAGTAACAGAACTAAAAAAATTGGTAAGTTCATATCTGTAAGGAGCTCATGAGCTTAATCAAGCTTTGGACCTGCAGCAATGAGTTCTTCAGACATCCCGGGATATTTATTGCGAGCATTATCAATAAACCTGCCGGCAAGGGCTTTAGCCACCTTATCGTACTCTTCCTTATTGCTCCAGCACTCACGAGGATTGAGCAGGCGACTATCTACGCCTTCAACCTGCTGTGGAACATCTAGGTTAAAGATAGGATCATGCACAAAGCTGGCAGCCTCCACAGAGCCAGTCAATGCTGCGGTAACGATGTGTCTGGTAGCAGTAAGCTCTATTCTGTGACCCACGCCATACGACCCTGCTGTCCAACCTGTATTGATGAGGTATACCCTGGTACCCGAGCGCTCAATTTTCTCTCCAAACATATCTGCATACAGAAGTGGAGATAAAGGCATGAAGGGCTCTCCAAAAAGTGTGGAGAACGTTGGCTGAGGCTCAGAAACTCCACGCTCTGTACCAGCAACTTTACTGGTAAAACCGGAGAGGAAATGGTACATGGCACTGTGCTTGCTTAAACGAGAGATGGGTGGCAAAACACCAAAGGCATCAGCTGTGAGGAAAATAATAACCTTAGGATAGCGACCTTGGCCCAGCACTTGGGCATTCTCAATGTAATCCAAGGGGTATGCAAGACGTGTATTCTCGGTAAGGCAACTATCAAAATAGTCAGGTATACGCGTAGCCTGGTTAACTACTACGTTTTCACACACGGCACCAAAACGTACGGCCTTAAAAATCTCAGGTTCAGTTGCAGGGGAAATTCTAATGGCTTTGGCATAACAGCCACCCTCAAAGTTAAAGATAGAATCAGCGGCCCAGCCATGTTCATCATCACCAATGAGCATACGTTGAGGGTCTGCAGAAAGCGTGGTCTTGCCAGTTCCCGAAAGGCCAAAAAAGAGCGCGGTCTCGCCCGTATGTGGATCCATGTTTGCACTAGCATGCATGGGAAGGATCTCTTCTTCAAGTGGCATGAGGTAATTCATGACAGAGAAGATTGATTTTTTGATTTCTCCGGAATAAGAAGTACCTACCACAATGATGCACTTGTCTTCAAAGTTTATAAGTATGGCTGCTTCTGAATGCGTATGATGAAGCTCTGGGTTAAGTTTAAGCCCAGGAGCCACCAATACCGAGAAGTCTTGGGGCACAAAGGTCTCTAGTTGCTTTTCTGAAGGACGTACCAATAGCTGATGAGCAAAGAGTGCCTGACTTGCGCGCTCGCAGACAACCAGAAACTTCCTGCACCAACGCTTGTCAGCTCCGGCTATAGCGTGAACTACATAGAGGTCTCGAGCTGAAAGATAGTTGACGCAGTCATTCTTGATACGCTTATAGTGCTCTTGTGCAAAGGGAATATTAACAGCTCCCCAGGCAATGTTGTCGTGTACGTCAGGCGTATCAACAATAAAACGATCCTTTGGCGAGCGTCCGGTATATGAGCCTGTTTCAACTGCAAGCGCACCGGTATCTGTGAGAATTCCCTCATTTTTGCGTAGTGCTTCTTCAACCAATACTGCAGGAGAAGCATCAACCAACACAGCCCCATGACATTTTGCAATGCCAGCAATATTGAGTTCTATATCAACCATAACTCCCCCTTTGCTCCTGTTTAATCTGTATGAGAGCGGTGCTCTATGGTGAAATGCACTATACCTTATACGGTTGTCGAGTCATCGTAGCTTCTGTTAGTCATTATCTATAAGTCCAATATTTGACTGTTATTTCTTAGATATGGCATATATGTATATAACAAGCGCTATAAATGTGCAGAGCATTATTACAATACAAAAAAGTAGCAAATTGTTTAAGGGGCTACAAAAAGCAATGATAGGAATATGCATAATCACAATATAGATAAGAAAGTTTGGTCTACTTTTTGTATCGGGTCTGAGAAATACACTAATTGTATGTATTGCACTAACACAGAAAAGTATGTCCAGAATGTAAGCTCCGATTAAGCCACCTGCGCCTTGCAACAAAATTGCAAAAGATGGTGAGAAGTATGAGGCTACAATTCCAAACAATATAACATCAGCAATGCTGATACAAAGAGGAATGATGGCCTTAGCGCTTGCATACTCAAATGGTTTGATACCGCAATAAAATGCAGTAGCTCTCGTTCCGTCATCAATGTCACACAAGAGCGCCCGTCCGAGAAACTCTACGCAGCTAGAAGCCCCGAGCAATACGATAAGCACTAGCTGCAAATTGGCGCACCCAAATAACAATACTCCAGAAGTGTTTACATGAGAAATCGCATAAGCAGCAAAACAGAGACCAAGGACAAGAATTCCGTTCATAAGTAGCATTTTTCCTTGGTACTTTAGAGCTTTGCAATCATGTCTAATGATGGTTAGAAGCATAGGAACGTCTCTGTCTACTCGTAATCAATAAGTACTCATTTTGGAAATCTTTGCTGCTAGGGTACTTGCTGGGTTCTATTTGAGCCACCCTTTTGCCATCCTGCATCACAATGCAATAGTCAGCAACACTATAGGCAAAATCCAAGTCATGGGATACTACCAAAGCAGATCTATGGCTGTGCTTGCAATCTTTTAGCATGTCCTCCAGCAGAAACCTTGTTTCTTGATCTACTGTATTCGTAGGTTCATCCAACAGTACCAGTGAGGGGTTCACACAAAAGCCAGTTGCAAGGCTTGCCCTTTGACGAAGTCCACTCGAAAGACACTTTATCGGCATATCTTTGTGACGCTGTAATGAGAATTGATCCAGCTCTTTGGTGGGATCTATTGATTCATTTCCTAGTAGAGCAAGTCTGAACTCCAGGTTATCTGCCACGGTCATGTCTTCATTAAGTGCAAAGTGCGAGTCTAGGTAAAAGATATCGCGGTAGCTCTGAATGACTTCTTGGTTAATGAGGACCTTTCCGGTGTTGGGTCGCAGGATTCCATATATGAGATTCAGAAGGGTTGTTTTGCCAGCACCATTATGACCAAGGACACATACGATTTCTTCTTCGTAAAGGTCAAGGTCAAATGAATCCAGTGCCGGGGTTTTCTGGTTCTTGTACCTAAAAGACAAACTCTGGGCTAGGATGACCTTGCATCTGAGTTTAGACACTATCGAACACCCCCAACTCACTTAGGGCAGATGCTTCAGCTTCTTTTTGTTTACTATTGTAACTAGCTACTGAATCGATCATAGCATTGTAAGGACTCATTTATTGCAATACTGGCTTTGTGATAAGACCTAAAAATCTATAACGCACTTTGCATATATTCTGCTATAGTAAGAACGCACGGGCGATTGGCTCAGGGGTAGAGCACTTCCTTCACACGGAAGGGGTCATGCGTTCAAATCGCATATCGCCCACCAACGCATGTAAAAGGTCGGAAGAGATTCTCTTCCGACCTTTCTTTGATTGTCAGTGTAAGTTCTGCACTAACGTATCTTATGTAGACGCTTATCGGCGCTGCTCTTCAATGAGTTTGGCAAGTATGCCAGCAATCTCAGAAATAGCAACTTCACTACGCTCGCCTGTTGCACGGTTCTTAAGCTCAACATTGCCGCTCACAACAGCCTTCTTACCACAGATTATCTGATACGGCATACCAATCAAATCAGCATCCGCAAACTTAACGCCTGGACGCTCTTTACGATCATCAAGCAACACGTCCACGCCGAGTTTGGATAGCTCAGAGGCAATCTCGGTAGCTACAGGCCATACGACCTCATCTTGTATATCAAGTGGTATAACCTCAACCTCATACGGAGCAACACTAACAGGCCAGAAAATACCATGAGCGTCGTGGTATTGCTCAATAACAGCAGCCAAGGCACGAGAAACACCAATGCCGTAAGAGCCCATCATAAGAGGCTTCTCACGACCATTTACATCCATAAAGGTGGCGCCCATGGATTCAGAGTATTTGGTGCCCAGCTGGAACACCTGGGCAACCTCAATGCCACGCGCACTCTTAAGCGGAGCACCACAATGAGGACAGAGGTCATCGGCCTTTGCAGAGATCAAATCTACCCAGTTAGTGATAGTAAAGTCGCGACCTTGCTGAGCATGCAAGAAATGATAATCAGGCTCATTAGCGCCAACGGTCCAATACTCAATATCTTTAAGAGTGCTGTCCGCATAGACGGTAACAGTTTCAGGAAGGTTTACCGGTCCCATAAAGCCACGAACCAAGCCAGCCTGAGCCAGCTCTTCTTCCGTCATAAAGTGATACTCACCAAAGTACTTCTCGGCCTTACAATCGTTCAGCTCATGATCACCAGGAATCAAGCACACCACATTATTGTTTTGCTGGTCTACCAAAGCAAGAGCTTTAACCGTTGCCGATGTGGGAACACCCAGCTGCTCCGCCAAATCCTCGATCGTATAGATCTGAGGGGTATGCACGCGCTCAAGCACTCCTGCACCAGAAGACTGCAGACAAACCTTTGCAGTAGCCGCCTCCACGTCTGCTGCCCAGCCGCAGTCGTTGCAATATACAAGCTCTGCCTCACCTGCCTCTGCCAATGCCATGAACTCAACAGACGTATCTCCACCAATTTGACCAGAGTCTGCAACTACCTGTAAGGCGCGCAAGCCTATGCGCTCACAAATCTTTGCATATGCTTCTTTTTCCTGGTCATAGCACTCTTGCAGTGACTCTTGATCTGCCGAGAAGGAATAAGCATCCTTCATAATGAATTCTCTTCCGCGCATCAGACCAAAGCGTGGGCGACGTTCATCACGGAACTTATCCTGAATTTGATACAGCGTTACGGGAAGTTGTTTGTATGAGCGCAGCTCATTGCGGACTAGATCCGTAAAAGACTCCTCGTGTGTAGGGCCAAGCGCGTAGATGTGTTCATGGCGATCATGCATACGCATCATCTCTGGACCATAGACATCCCAACGACCAGACTGTTTCCAGAGGTCTCCATCGGTCAAAATAGGAACGAGCATTTCTTGTGCGTCAATCTCGTCCATTTCTTCTCGAATGATAGTTTCAATCTTAAGAAGAGAGCGCCATGCAAGCGGCAAATAGCTATAAAGACCGGCAGCTCCTTTGCGAATCAGACCGGCACGAAGCATGAGTCTATGGCTGGCAAGCTCGGCATCTGTAGGATCTTCTTTAAGTGTAGGCGCATAGAGCTTACTCATCTTATGAAATGACTTCACGAGAAATCCTCTCTGTTTGGGGTCATCCCCACACTAACGTACTTTGAAATAGATGGATACTAGCTGCATCACTACTATCTATTGTGTTTGCTCTTAGATAATAAACGCTGTATCGGCATTAGCAAAAACGCTTCTGAATCTCCTCAAACAGTGCATCTATAATCTGCTCTTCTGGTACGCGTCTCAGGGTTTTTCCTCCGGCAAAGATTAAGCCTTGTCCACAGCTACAAGCAACGCCAATGTCTGCATCGCGCGCCTCACCAGGGCCGTTAACCTCACAACCCATAACGGCAACAGAAATAGGTGCAGAAATGGTTTGTAGACGACGTTCTACCTCTTCTGCAATAGGAATGAGATTAATCTTGGTACGGCCGCAGGTAGGACAACTTACCAACTCTGGATTACGGCGGCGTATACCCAGTGCTGCCAAAATTTCCCAAGCAACTTTAACCTCTTCTACCGGATCTGCGGTCAGCGATACACGCATGGTATCGCCAATCCCCTGTTCCAGCAAACAGCCCAGACCAATGGCACTTTTGATAGTGCCTTGGAAAGCAGTACCCGCCTCTGTTACCCCAAGATGTAGTGGAATATGAGGCAAGGCGCGTGAGAGTTCTCGGTACGTTTCCAAGGTAGTAGTAACATCATGCGCTTTTGCAGAAAGAACGATATCGGTAAAGCCATGCTCCTCAAAATAGCTCACAAATGACTCAGATGAGGCAACCAGTTTTTGAGGCTGAGTCATGTCCTGACGCACATCAAATTCTTTGGCCAATGAACCGGCATTTACTCCAATACGAATGGGAATATGAGCTTGTGCAGCGGCTTCTATAACGGCATCAACCTTAGCAAACGAACCAATATTGCCAGGGTTGATACGCAACGCACAAGCTCCGCGACGAGCGGCCTCAATGGCCAGCCTGTGATCAAAATGAATATCTGCTACTACAGGCAGCTCGGACCGAGCACAGATCTCTTCAAAGCCACCAATCGCATTTTTATTGGGCAAGGCAACACGAATAATTTCACAGCCCGCTGCAGCTAAACAAGTAATCTGAGCTAAGGTAGCTTGAGGATTTGCGGTATTGGTATTGGTCATTGATTGAACACAGATGGGCGCTCCCCCACCTACTGCTACGCTACCAACCTGTACGCGCTGTGTCTGCGCGCGGTCGTGGCGCTTAGCATGAGTAATTACCATGACAAACTACACAACCTTAGATAAATCGAAGAATGTCGTTCTTAAGCGACAGCAAGAATAGACAAGCAAACAGAGCAATTCCTACAAAAGAGATATAGCTTTGCGTACGCTCGCTGAGGGGTTTACGGATAATGACCTGTATAAACTCGATCAAAATCTTACCGCCATCCAAAGGAGGGATAGGCAGCAGATTCATAAAGGCCAGTGAAAGAGAAATTTGTGCAGCAAATAATAAAAGCGTACCCAGACCAGAAGAGGCAGCTTGAGAAGCCATAACAGAAATCCCCACAATGGAAGATGACTGAGAAACCACATTCATGGTTTGCGTGGGAACTATCAGTTTGGCCGCAAATTGAGCAATCTGTACTGAAAACTTCCAGGTAATGTTAAGAGCTTCTCCAACAGAGAGGTGTGCCCATTTTGTAGGTGCGTATATTCCCAAGGCCGTATCGTTTTGAGCTGGAGTAATCTGCAACGATTGAGCAGATCCATCACGCTGATAAGACAGCTCAAAGGCCTCATGCTTATCAAACTTATCTTTAAGCAAGCCAGCAAGGTCCGTAAAGCTATCTACCTTGTGGTCATCTACAGCAAGCAGGCGGTCTCCGGACTGTAAGCCAGCTTGTTGAGCAAGAGAATGCTCAACAACAGCACCAATCATAGGATCATTTGTTGGCACCTCTTGACCTACCACGCTCAAAGAAAGCACCATGAACAGGACACCGGTAATAAAGCTTGCAACTGGACCTGCAAAGATCATAAAGAAACGAGCCCAGAATTTTTTGCCCACATAGATTTTTGAGCGCTCTTGATCCAAAAAGTCCTGAGCAGTCATGGTTAAGGGCTGTGCCGTACCAGCCTGCATAAGCTCGGTATTTTCGTCAAAGGAATCATCAAACTTGGTGTTAAATGCACTATCACGTAAGGTAGTTTTATATGAGTTTGGTAAGCTGCGCCCTTTGGGTTTATCGCCCTCATGCGACTCATAATCAGGCTCAATGGCAGCCCAATCCACCAAGGTTTCAAAGATGTCATAGGCATCTTCTACGGAACAATCCAGCTGCTGTGCGGCTTGTTCTACCTCGATGCTGCCCTGCGTTTGCACCAATTCAAGACCGCGGGCATATTCAAGCTGGTTAAGCGGCGACATACCACAAATCCTGGTATAACCACCCAACAGGATGGGAGTGATTCCAAACTCGGTACCATGCTTTTTGCTGCGCCACGACCATTTATGACGGGAGGGCATGCCGATAAAAAATTCGGTAACGCGCGCTTTACAAAGACGGGCTGCAAAATAGTGCCCTGCTTCATGAGCGGTTACTAAAATGGAGAGTACTAAGACTCCCCAAAAGATTGCTGAGATCGTAGAAACAAACTGGGGCATCAGATTACCTCACGAATATACTGTTCTGCTACTGTACGCGCATGCGTATCTACCTCTGTGAGCTGCTCTAAAGAAACTAAATCTTGCACGGGTATATGATCCATGACCTTCTCAACAAGCTGCGCAATTTGCAAAAACGAGAGCTTGTGCTGCCTAAATGCAAGGTTTGCCACCTCGTTTGCAGCGTTAAGAATGCAAGGCAGGGTTTTACCTGTGCGACCTGCTTGACGAGCAAGCTCCAAACACCTAAAGGTTTGATCATCTGCAGGTCCAAAATCCAAGCTGGTTTGCTCAAAGAAATTGACAGGCGTTGCAGGGGCTTCCCAGCGCTCGGGATAGCTAAAGGCAAGCTGGATTGGACCACGCATATCAGAAGGACCAAGCTGTGCTATGACTGAACCATCGATGGTTTCTATCATAGAATGAATACGACTCTGACGCTGCACTAACACCTGAATATCATCGATTGCTACACCAAACAGATGGTGGGCCTCAAGAATTTCCAAACCCTTATTCATAAGCGTGGCAGAGTCTATGGTAATCTTTGGTCCCATCTTCCAATTGGGGTGTTTAAGCGCCTGATCTGCAGTGACGTTACGCAGCTCAGCTACGCTCTTGCCGTAAAAGGGTCCGCCGGAACAGGTAAGCCAAATACGGCTCACCTGCTGTGGCTGTGTTCCCAACAGACATTGGAAAATGGCTGAATGCTCAGAATCAACCGGAATGAGTTTGCCTGGTTTGACCAGGGGCATCAAAAGCTCACCCGCGCAAACCAGAGCTTCTTTATTGGCAAGCGCCACTGTCTTGTTATTGATAAGGGCAGTATAGGTTGGCAGAATGCCTGCTGCTCCTACAACACTTACTAAAACAAGGTCAACCTCATCAAGAGTTGTAAGATCAGCGACTGCTTGGTTACCAAACCCAAGCTGCACATCTGAACCCAGCTGATTGACAGCTGCTGCCGTGCGCTGGTTTTCATCTGCAAGGGCAAGATGCTTTACACCAAATTCCTGGGCAAGCTCTATGAGCTCATCGGCAGAACGGGCTGCCGATAAGGCCACAACCTGCAGCCTGTGTGCATGTTTGCGACATACCTCTAATGCTTGGGTACCAATAGATCCGGTAGCACCAAGAATTGCAATGCGAAGTACTTCTGGGCGTTTGACCTCAGGCCAGGGAGCTTCGAAGATACTCAAATGATTCCACCTAACATCAAAATAAAGGTTGCAGCGATAAGACCAAAAAGCAGCGAATCAGAACGATCAAGCATGCCGCCGTGTCCTGGTAAGACATTGCCTGAGTCTTTGACCCCAACCCCACGCTTAATGCGCGACTCAAATAGATCACCAAAGACACCCATAAGCCCTGTGGCTAATCCAGTGCACAATGCAATGGGTAGATCCATGGGAAGTAAGGTTTTAGACAAAAATACCCATATAAAAAGAGAACCAAACATACCTCCAACAAAGCCCTCCCAAGACTTTGCAGGAGAGATACGTGGTGCCATTTTATGCTTACCAATGCGTGTGCCTACAGCGTAAGCAAAAGTGTCATTAAGCCAAATAGAAGACATGGCCAAGAAGGTAAGCACACCACCCATGATGCTGGGGTTTATCGCACGCAAAATAATAACTGAGATAAAGAGCATGCCGGTATATACGGGTCCAAAAATGGTAAGCGCAACATCAGAAATGTTTGATCTTGGTGTATTAACAAACCAAATACCCGTTGCGGTGGCAAGCAGATAAAACACAATTGCTACCCAATAGAGTGAAAAATGAGCAGCTAAAGGAAAACCTACCGCTGCAACAATCCCAATAAATTCATTGGGATTACGACCAGCCATGCGCATCATTTTAAAGAACTCAAAGCAACACAGACCTGCATACAAACAAATAAGCGCGGTAGTCGTCCACCGGCCAATCAATAAAGCGACAAGGGTAAGAACCGCGTAGCCCGCGCCATAAAGCACGCGGATTGCTCGCTGTTGCATCTTTGATTGTGTAGAGACCTGATCAGCTTCTGCAGGGCGAGTGCTATTTGTGGATGCTACATCAGAATCATGAGAGGTTGTCATTTAGGACTTCACTCCCCCAAAGCGTCGGTCACGCGATTGGAAGCTTGCAAGGGCACGTAAGAGCTCCCATCGATCAAAGTCGGGCCAGAACATATCGGTAACGTAAAACTCAGTATAGGCAAGCTGCCATAAGAGAAAATTAGAGAGACGCAGCTCACCGGATGTACGAATGAGCAGTTCTGGATCGGGTAACCCAGCCGTATAGAGATGTTGCGATACAGACATTTCGTCGATCTTCTCGGGAGTTATGTTTCCATCAACAACCTCTTGAGCAATGAGACGAACTGCACGGGCAAGCTCTGCACGAGAGCCATAGTTAACCGCCAGTGCTAAAACCATACCCGTATTGTTCTGAGTGCGCTCAAGCCCCAGTTCAAAGGTCTCACGCGTCTTTTTGGGAAGCGCCGTAAGGTCTCCAAGAAACACGAGCTTGACGTTCTCTTCCTCAAATAGATGGAGCTCCTTGATAAGTGTTTGAGCAAAGAGCTGCATGAGAAGATCTACCTCATGCTGAGGACGCCGCCAATTCTCGGTAGAAAACGCATAGGCAGACAAAACATCAATGCCAAGGCGCACGCAGGAGGTGATGATTTCTTTAAGAGAAATGACTCCCGCCTTATGACCTTGGCTTCTATCCAAACCTTGCGCACGAGCCCAGCGCCCATTTCCATCCATGATGATAGAAATATGACGAGGCAAGCTATCAAGCTTAATGTCTGCAAGTGAAATATCAGAAGGTGCGTTGGCGTAGTAGTCTTGAAGCTTTAAAAAGTCAGGTACCACGCTAGATCTCCATGACCTCGGACTCTTTTGTCTTGAGCATCTCATCAATCTTAGCTACGTAGGTATCGGTAAGCTTTTGGATTTGGTTTTGCTCACGCTTGACCTCATCCTCAGAATACTCGTCATCGCGCTCGATCTTGTTGTTATAGTCGCGGCGAACATTGCGGATGGCAATACGAGCCTCTTCTGCTAGTGCACGGCACTCCTTAGCAAGCTCACGACGACGCTCCTCTGTGGGAGAAGGGAAAGGAAGCCTGATGCAAACGCCATCATTGCCAGGAGTAATCCCAAGATCAGAGCTCTCGATTGCTTTTTCTATTGCATTGAGGGAAGACTTATCCCATGGCTCCACTACCAACATGCTTGCCTCAGGAACTTTGACAGCAGCAAGCTGAGTGATGGGAGTGGAAACACCGTAGTAATCCACCATAATGGGGTCAAGAATATGAGGATTGGCGCGACCAGTACGTACCTTGGAGAAATTTGACGCAAGAGCGCTTATACACTTCTCCATATTAGATTTAGCCTTATCGGTATACTCGCTCATTATTCGCTCTCCTCTTCTACAACAGTGGTACCAACGTTTTTACCCTTTAGGGCATCGTCAAATACACCAACCTGATCAATATTAAATACAAGCATTGGCATGTTATTGTCGCTACACAGTGCCGTTGCCGTTGCGTCCATTACCTTAAGATTGCGCGTTAATACCGTATGATAAGACACCTCATTAAAGCGCTTAGCATCGGGATTACCAACAGGGTCCTTATCATAGATGCCGTCTACCTTTGTTGCTTTCATAAGAATCTCTGCATCGATCTCACAAGCACGGAGTGCAGCTGCGGTATCCGTTGTAAAGTAGGGGTTACCGGTACCAGCCGCAAAAATAACCACACGACCCTTCTCAAGATGGCGAATGGCACGGCGGCGGATATAGCCTTCTGCTACCTCATGCATCTCGATAGCAGTCATAACACGGCACATCATGCCATTGCGTTCAAAGCAATCCTGCAAGGCAAGGCTATTCATAACCGTGGCAAGCATACCCATGCTGTCTGCCTGTGCGCGGTCCATACCAGATGCAGCACCCGCAAGACCGCGGAAGATGTTGCCGCCACCTACAACAATAGCAACTTGAATTCCATGATCGTATGCCGGCTTAATCTCCTGAGCCAAACGGTCTAATACGTCTGCCTGGATCCCATACTCACCAGATCCCATGAGTGCCTCACCGGACAGCTTGAGCAATACGCGCTTGTACTTGTAATCGGACAAAGCCTACGACCTCCTTGATTTGTGGTAGTCGGCCGAAGTGCTGCACCCAAAGGCGTTTACCACGACCTTATCAATTCTACCAAAGCAAGCTCCATAAGGAACAACACGCTTGATAAGCGAACACTTTACATAGAAAAAGAGCCGACATCAAAGACGTCGGCTCTTGATTGGGTTAATGAGAAAACTTAGTCCTCATCACCAAAGGCAAAGCGCTCAAAGCCAGCAACCTTAATCTCATCGCCACAGGACTTAGAAACCTGCTCAGCAAGTTGAGAAACCGTTACAGAGCCATCCTTGATGAAGTCCTGCTCGGTAAGGACATTCTCCTTATAGAACTTCTCCAGTTTGCCCTGTGCCATACGCTCCTGAATTGCCTCAGGCTTGCCAGACTCTGCAGCCTGTGCCATATAGATTGCCTTCTCACGTGCAACAACGTCTGCATCTACATCCTCGCGGCGTGCTGCAGCGGGGTTAGCAGCAGCAACCTGCATAGCCACATCGTGAGCAAAGGTCTTGAACTCATCGTTTTGAGCGGTTGCGTCATTGTTGAAGGTAAAGGTTACAATGTCACCCAACTTGCCACCCAGGTGAATGTAGCTTGCAAGCGCACCAGACTCAACGCTTACGCGCTTAAAGCGATTTACCTTCATGTTCTCACCGATGACGTGGATCATCTCGGTAAGCTCTGCCTCAACGGTAGAACCGCCAAGCTCAAGGCTCTTCAGCGCATCAACATCGGCAGGATCATTCTTTGCAACAACCTCAGCAAGCTTGGCAGCAAAGCCGGTGAACTTAGGATTGGTTCCTACAAAGTCAGTCTCACAGGTGAGTTCAAGCAATGCGCCCGACTTACCATCCTCAGAAATGTAAGCAGCAACGGTGCCCTCATTTGTATCGCGACCAGCACGCTTAACGGCCTTGGCAATACCCATCTTACGAAGAACGTCTACTGCTTTTTCCAGATCGCCATCAGCCTCTACGAGAGCCTTCTTGCACTCCATCATAGGAGAGTCGGTCATCTCACGAAGCTGCTTTACGAGAGCTGCGGTAATAGTAGCCATGTAAATCCCCTCCCTTGGGGGTTAAGAATGATTAAAACAAAACTGCTAAAAGAAGCTCAGAGAAATTAACTACTCAGCAGCAGGTGCTTCTGTAGCCTCTGCAGCCATCTCGGCCTCAGAAATCTGCTCCTTGCCAGAACCAGCAAGAACGGCATCTGCCATAAGCTCGCACATCAGAGATACAGAGCGGATAGCATCATCATTAGCAGGAATGCCGTAATCAATCACATCAGGATCAGAGTTGGTATCCAAAAGACCAACAACAGGGATGTGAAGACGGTTTGCCTCACGAACAGCCAGCTCTTCACGCTTGGTGTCCACTACAAAAATAGCCTGAGGTACAGCCTTCATATCACGAACGCCGCCCAAGTTACGCTGGAGCTTATCGAGCTCTTTGCCGAGAACAGCCTGCTCCTTCTTAGGAAGGGTGGCCATACGACCATCCTCTACCATAGCCTCAAGTTCTTCCATACGATCAATACGAGAACGCATGGTAACAAAGTTGGTAAGCATACCACCGAGCCAGCGCTGGTTAATGTAGGGCATATTGCAGCGTGCAGCCTGAGTAGCAATGGGCTCCTGAGCCTGCTTCTTGGTGCCTACAAACAAAACAGTGCCACCCTTAGCAGTGATGTTCTTGAGGAAGGTATATGCCTTATCAGCGCCCACAAGAGTCTGCTTAAGGTCAAGAATGTAGATGTCATTGCGCTCACCAAAGATGAATGGCTTCATCTTAGGATTCCAACGACGAGTCTGATGACCATAGTGGCAACCAGCCTCAAGCAGCGTCTTAATGCTAATCTTTGCAGCCATAGTAAAACCTCCAGTTTGGTTTGCCTCCGTGCGGTATCAGCCCTATTGAACCACCCAAAACCTGGCTTAGTCTTAGGCACCATGGCAAATAGGTAGCCACACGTGTGTAATAGATAGTTGTGCCTTTTACACAACTCGATGAAGTATATCAGCTCTTTAGCTATTTAGAAAGCACGAGTTTTACGTACATAAACCCATCGTATCATGTGTATAGAGCCACCGGACTAAGCGCGCGGATGTGCTTGTTTTGTCGCTTCTTTTAAGCGCGATACCGATAAGTGCGTGTAAATCTGTGTCGTAGATAAACTCTTATGGCCGAGAAGCTCCTGAACACTGCGCAAATCCGCTCCTCCATCCAACATAACCGTTGCAAAGGTATGCCTCATAGCATGTGGTGTAAGCGTTGGATCTAATCCTGCCTGAACAATGTGTCTCTCAAAGACCTTTCTTAATGCTGCCGCAGACATTGCTCTGCCTCGTGTTGAGATAAAGAGTTTTTCATGAACGGCACCAGAATCGTTTGAATGTGCTCCACGGGCTTTGGCTATAAGCTGTGGACGTGACTGTTCCAAATAGCATTGCGTAGCATTAAGGGCATGACTATACAAAGGAACAATTCGCTGCTTGGATCCCTTTCCAAATAGTGTGAGTTGTCTTTGTGTAAAATCAACATCCTTAATGCAAAGATTTGCCAGCTCAGAAATACGTGCGCCACTTGCATAAAGCAGTTCAAGAAAGGCTGTATCTCTTATGGATTGTGCATCGCTGCCTTCGCAGGTTTTAAAAAGTTGGATCACCTCAGTGTGTGACATAACATGCGGTAATGTCTTAGGAATCTTAGGACTTACCATAGCTGCTATGGCATTCTCTTGTATGAGCCCCTCACGCATAAGCCACTTATACATGGAGCGAAGGGCCGAAAGATGCCGGTTAATAGTTCTCTCAGAATAGCCAGCGCGAGTAAGCTCAAGAAGATATCCACGCAGTTCTCTGTGACTTACTTTGAGAGGATCTACTGCCTCACGCTTTAACCACTCTGCAAACGCATGTAGATCTGTGGCATAAGCTCGCAAGGTATTGCTCGATAGATTTCTTATATCGTCATCAAAGGTAATAAACTGCTCGATATAGGTTTTAAACCGTTCTTGAGAAGCACTGCGTGTACAAACATCCGTATCAGACATAACAATTAGTCCTCAAGTACAGGAAGTATGTCTTGACCAATCCCGTTGGGGAACAGATCTGGTCGAGAAGAAATGTAAGCATGTAAGTCATTCGTAGCACGTGCAGCATAGGCAGCATATCGTTCTTTTTTACTGCGTATCTGCTGATCAAGAGGCTTGATGATTCCAAAGTTTACATGCATAGGTTGATAGTCTTGTGTTTGAGGATTGGTAGCATAGGCTACCAATGAGCCAAATGCACCCGTATTGGGAAGCTGTACCTGCTGTACCCCAGAAAGGTCTGCATAGGTATTAAGTGCTGCCAACAAGCCAGAGGCAATTGCCTCAACATATCCCTCGGTTCCTGTAATTTGACCTGCAAAGCGCGTTTGCATACCCGGAAGCGCAAAACTTGAGTCAAGTACATGAGGGCTATCCAAAAATGAATTACGATGCATAACACCATAGCGGAAGAACTCTGCATGCTCTAATCCTGGAATCATACGAAAGACACGTTTTTGCTCTCCCCAATTGAGGTTTGTTTGGAAGCCAACCAGGTTATATGCAGTACAGTCTTTATTTTCAGGACGCAGCTGAACTGCCGCCCACGGACGTTTATTAGTACGGGGATCAGTTAAGCCTACAGGCTTCATCGTTCCAAAGCGCAGCGAGTCTATGCCAGTACGAGCAATCTCTTCTACCGGCTGGCAGGCGTTAAACAGATCGGATTGATCAAAGTCTTTAGAAATGGCACGCTGAGCATTGAGAAGTTCAGCAATGAACGCTTCGTATTCTTGCTTATTGAGCGGGCAATTAAGGTAGTCACCTACACCAGATACACCATAGCGCGACTGCTCAAAAATAATCTCCCTATCAAGAGAGTCAGCATCCACAATAGGCGCGGCAGCATCATAAAAGGCGCTGCCCTCGCTTCCTACACAAGCCGTAAGCGCGCTAAAAAGCTTTTCTGAACATAAGGGACCAGCAGCAATAACACAAAGACCTTGAGGGATGGAACAAACTTCCTCATGGACTACCGTAATATACGGATTGGATTGGATTGCTTGTGTGACAAGAGCGGAAAATATATCTCGATCAACAGCGAGCGCAGCACCTGCCGGAACTCTTGCTTGCACAGCCAGTTTGATAAGCTCAGATTCCATATACAAAAGTTCACGCTTTAGTAGTCCTGCTGCGCTGGTTTCACGCATGGACTTAAGAGAATTAGAACAGACAAGCTCAGCGAACTTATCGCTATGATGAGCAGCAGAATGAACTAACGGACGCTGTTCATACAAATACACCTGTACACCGCGTTTAGCCAGTTGTAACGCACATTCACTACCCGCTAAACCTCCGCCAACAACCGTAACAGCATGATTATTTGACATACAATCGCTCACAAAACCTATCCTTATCCTAGGGTCTTATGTGTTTAAGTATGACTGTTCTGAAGCCGAATAACGACCATCAGGCAATCTTTTTACAAGGCGCTTCGCTTCATACTCTGATAGCGTACGAATTATCGTCAGAATATTACCATCTAAACGCAGTGCCAGCTCATCGGGACGCATGGGATTAGCCACCAGCGCCTCAATAATTCTTCCGCGCATAGGAGTATCTCCGGACGACACAAGCCTGCTTTTACCAAAATCAAGAGAAATAAGCGTTTCAAGGGCAACTTCGTCAGAAATTATGGATGCGTTCATTTCAATAAGCCGATTGGTGCCACGAGATTGTGGTGAGAAAATCGATCCAGGTGCGGCATATACATGTTTGAGTAGGTTGTCTGCCGTCTGTGCAGTACTAAAAGTACCCGAAGGCATGCCTGCTTCCGTCACGATCAAGCTAGTGCACAACCCTGCAATGATCTGGTTGCGCTTGGGAAACGCATAGCGTCTCGGACCTTGGTGCCACGCCTCACAGGAAACAATGACTCCCCTACCAGCCTTTGCTGCAGAAAAAATATCTTCAGAACTGTGCGGATATACCACATCTGCGCCGCAGCCAGACACAATTATGATCTCACCACCGGCATCAAGAGCAGCTTTAGCTGCAGCATAATCAACGCCCATAGCTCCACCAGATACAACCACAATGTCGCTTTCTGCCGCAATACGCCCAGCCATTTGTGCAACGGCAATGCCATAAGGAGTTGCCCGACGAGCGCCGATAATAGCAAGAGAGGGCTTATATAAGATATCCAAACAGCCAAGGGTGTACAGGCGTTTATATGATGCATCCAAAGAATTTAAACTTGCTGGCCAGCGCGGATCTTCTCGGCCAAACTCTGCACAAGCTGTCTGGTGAGTCATACAACATCACGCATCCTATATGCTGCAGCTTCAATAACATCATCACCATCAACACGCTCACGCTGGGCTATATCAGCAATGGTTCGCGCAAGAGCAATGGTTTGAGCAATGGCACGACCTCCCAAACTATACGAATCAGAAAATGATTCTAGAGCGTGTCGTGCTTCTGTCGAGAAGGACATGAAGTCATTTGACTTTATGTTGTTCTGCGAGCGAGTTGGATGTTTGAGAGCCATGGCTTGGCGATCTTGTCTAAATGATAGTCCCTCTAAAACAAGCTTTTTCATATCTTGGGTAGATAAACCAGCATGCTGACCAAGTACTTGAGCTGCAGATGGACGAGGAACATCCACATATAACTCAATTCGATCCATCAGAGGGCCGCCAATCTTACCGAGGTACTTATCGATAGCTGCCTTAGAACAACGACAGGTATGGCCGCTGTCACCAAACCAGCCACAAGGACAGGGGTTAGCAGCAGCTATGAGTAAGAAATCGGACGGAAATTCGTAGACACCATCTGCACGAACAAGACGTACCAATTTTTGTTCAATAGGTTGCCGTAACACTTGGAGTGTATTGGAGGCAAATTCTGGTATTTCATCCAAAAAAAGTACGCCTTTGTGTGCTAAAGAAATTTCACCGGGCATAACAGGCCGTCCTCCACCTACCATTCCTGCCATAGAAATGGAATGGTGTGGTGCTCTAAAGGCTGGTATTCCTTGAGCGATTTTATGTGTTGGCAATCCTGCAACGGAGTGGATAAGCAACGATTCTTGTCGTTCTTTTTGAGTTAAGGGTGGCAAGATTTGAGGAAGACAACGTGCAAGCATAGTTTTGCCTACGCCAGGTGGTCCAACCATGAGCAATCCATGTTTACCCACTGCAGAAATGACAAGCGCACGTTTGACTAACTCTTGTCCGTACACTTGATTGTAGTCCCCCACCTCATCTATCTCAGAAGTAAAGTAACTATCAACTGCTGCAGAGGAATGCGTAAGCTCTTTGGCTTTGGCAGGACTGCGTAAATCTGCAAGGGTATGAACACTCCACCCATAGGAACTTGTTTGCAACGCTCCACATAAATTCATAGTATTCGTTTGGCAGTACCGTTCATAGGCAGACTCTCCACGCACGGGACACACCTTACCATCCAGTGAAAGTTCTCCAACAACTAAAAACTCATCAAAAGCAGAACAAGGAATTTGCTGTGTCGCGCAAAGAATTGCGGCAGCAATGGGCAGGTCTAAGCCACTTCCCGATTTGCGTATATCACTAGGAGATAAATTAACCGTCACATGCATCCGTGGAACGGAAAATCCCGTTGCGCGCATGGCACAACGTATACGTGAGCGCGCCTCCAACACCGCAGCATCGGGCATTCCAACAATAGTAAGACCTGGAATGCCACCAGATAAGCCAACCTCAATCTCTATGGGAATAGCCGTAATACCTCTTAAAATTGCTGCATGAATTGTCACTGCCATTGCTGTTCATCTACTTCAAAGGCACCAATACTATGATGAATGCGTGCAAGATTGTCGTTCATAAGCTGAATGGAAATAACGTCAAAGCGTATGGGCCTACTGTAATCAAAACAGCTTTCAAACGCCTGCGCTGCCCTTGCATAGCGCGCTTGCTTGCGCCTATCGACAGCATATTCGGGATAGGTATCTTCTGTGTCCTTGCACAGGCACACGCGTGTCTTTACCTCGATAAGGACAAGCTCTCGTGCTTCTCCCACATTAACAAGTGTGTCATTTTGGTTGCTCTGTGCAACGATATCAATCTCTACTCCCGCAATCTTGAGATTGGTGGCGCGGATAGTGTATCCACGTTTAATGAGGTATTGCTGGGCGATGTTTTCTCCCTCACGCCCAACCTCTTGGGCTGAGTAATCTGTAATAGGTTTGGTATATATGCGGCCCTTAGTTTTTTCTTGCGCTTTTGAAGAACTATCATGCATGCTGCCTCCTTTAAAGAGTTCTACACACACAGCATGACAAACAGGCCTTACACAAACCAAACAACTAACAACAAGAGACAAACACTACCAGTTGCAATGTTAAAAGAGAGGTGGCGTCTCTAAGAAATTGCCGCAAAATGAGACGCGATGGATGGGACATAGGCCCTTTGCTTTGATAGCAGCAATATGTTCTGAAGAGGCATACCCTTTAGATTCTGCAAAATGATAGCCTGGATATTCTGCGTCATAGGCAACCATTAGAGCGTCACGCGTAACTTTTGCAACAATGGAGGCAGCAGCAATACAGGCAATCGTAGCGTCACCCTTAACAACACAGCGCTCTTTTGGATGTACCTGTACGGGATTGCCATCAATCAACACAGCGTCTGCCTGCACACCCGTATTTTTAATTGCGCTTGCCATGGCCATACGAAGTGATGTGGCCATGCCTGCAGCGTCAATGGAAGAAGGCTCTATATGTGAAATGCCAATGGCAAGTGCGTGTTGTGCTATTTGCGCTGCAAGGGCTTCTCTGCGTGCAGCAGTAAGCTGTTTGGAGTCATTAATGCCCCAAATGATGGGCTCTGCTGGAAGTGCCACAGCACACACCGTAAGTGGACCTGCTACCGCGCCACGACCCACCTCATCTACGCCCAGTACCATACCCTGGCCGCCATACTCTTGCATCTTCTGATACATAGTTACTACGCGCGTACGCTCTGCAGTTTCCTTCTCGTAGCGCCGTAAAGCAACGCCAACAGCATGCTTGACCTGCGTACGGGGATCCTCGCTATACCGCTGAGCTAAGACAGGGATTTCATCAAAGGGAGCATCGGATAAAAGAGCACAGATCTCACGTGCCGTACCTGGACGCGCCTGACCATATGCCCCCATAAGAACCCCTTTACTACTATGTGAATTGTGTCCTGTATCCTATACGCCACAGGATACCCTATTATCTGGATAAGTAAAAAGCCGCCCCAAAAGGACGGCTTTATAAACAAGCTCATGAAAACCGAGCGGTCTAGCGCTTCTCGCGAATACGAGCTGCCTTACCAACGCGATCACGCAGGTAGTAAAGCTTAGCACGACGAACATCACCATGACGTACAACCTCAAGCTTAGCAATCTTGGGGCTGTGTACGAGGAAGGTACGCTCTACGCCAACACCAAAGCTGAGCTTACGAACGGTAAAGGTCTCACGAGAACCAGCACCAGAAAGGCGAATAATATCACCCTGGAATACCTGTACACGCTCACGATCGCCTTCCTTAATGCGATAGTGAACCTTTACACTGTCACCAACCTGCAGCGTAGGGATATCCTCGCGGATCTGCTGACGCTCAATAGCACGAATGTAATCCATTAGAATCCTCGTCTCTAGAGGTGCCGGCGCACAAGCGGACGACACATAGTTTTACACACAGCTGTCCAGTATATCTAAGCAACTTCAGAGCGCAAGTGATAATTGGTTTTTAGCATCTAAATGCAAAAACCCACCACAACACCCAACTGCTCATTAGGAGCAGAATAAGCATAGGGGTAACCAGTAGGAAGTACGTTATAAAAGTAACGATGCTCCAAACCTTCATACACAAAGAAGAAGGCCGAGCGGTACCACCATGCAGACTTCTCACTTTGATAATTCTTAATCAAAGTACCTGACGGATCAGAATGAGGCGTAATTCCTTCACTGGTATAGCGTTCATACTGCGTGCCTTCTGCATTAACCACGTCATCAAGATAGGCATACTGGTTGCCATACTCATGTGCAAACCAATCAATCTTGCCACAGACTTCCGTTGCCGATAAAAGCCACAGCTTGTCATCAGTTGTGCTCACCGTGGAAGCATCACGAGTATTGCCTGTATTGTTCGTAGCTTTTTTAACAGAAACAATCGTCGATTGAAGCTCTGCAGGGAACTTGGGTAGCACGGTTGACGCTAACCAACTGCGCATTTCTGATGCTTCCCAACCGCCCGCGTTATCAGCAGAGGCATTCATACTGTGCTGATCCAGCGCCTGCTTTGTTACAAAGGTCAAACCCGCCTTACCTGAACCATCTGACATATCATCATGACGAATACCTACCAGTTGAGCGGACGCAACGCTACCATCGCTGAGTTCAAGACGAACCTCTTCATCGCTTAGCTTGCCCTGCTCGTCCACCAACTTATATTTTTGCGCAAGAGCACGTGCCTGATCATCAGTGGAAGCCGCAGCTATCTCTTTAGAAATCTGAGACAGTTCAGCCCAGCTGTAATCATCAAGACTTTTTTCCTGAGGGGTATCTTGCTCCTTAAGCGTATCCGTGCTATTTGCAGACCCCTGAATAAACGGAAGCGGTGTACCGGTGTAAGCAAGATAGACCGCCGTCGCACCTGCCGCTACAATGAGTAGCGACATCACAATACGAATCACTTTTCCAAAACTCATAAAGAACCTCCCATTCGCCATGCGCGGGGAACCATAAGGTTTTGGAAGGTTCTAATGGCATAGCGGTCCGTCATACCAGCGATAAAATCAGCCACTTGAATCTCAGGTTTGTCCTGATCATGAATACGATACTCCGCAGGAATTGCATCAATATGCTCTACAAAATAGAAAAAGAGCAGATAAAGCAGTTGATTTGCCTTAGGTTCTTCCACCTTGGCATCACTTTTTGTATAGATATTGTCATTCAAAAAGCGACGCAGCTCCATCATAGCCTCAAACACCTGGGGAGACATGCAAATATCGTTTTGTGCCTGACTGGTGGCAATTACATCTTCAACCATCGTGGCAATGCGTTGTGAGGAACACGTTCCCAGTACTTGACGTGGCCCGTGAGGTAAATCCTCTTCGAATAAAAGACCTGCACGCGTTGCATCATCAATATCGTGGGAAACATACGCAATGCGATCTGCTAAGGCCACAATTTGACCTTCTCGTGTCATGGCTTTTTGCTTGCCAGTGTGGCAGACAATACCATCTACAACCTCACGCGTAAGATTAAGCCCTCGTCCGTTTTTCTCGAGTAAATCAACAATACGTGCACTTTGCTCGTTGTGCTTAAAAATAAGAGACTGCTGTGTGAGGCCTTTTTCGTCTGCAGGCTGATGCCTAAATTCCGCAAGCGCCCTGGAAAGCGTGCGCTCCCCCGTATGACCAAAGGGCGTGTGACCAAGATCATGCCCCAGAGCAATTGCCTCGGTTAAGTCCTCATTAAGACGCAAAGGTCGAGCAATAGCACGGGCAATTTGCGTGACCTCAAGTGAGTGCGTCAAGCGCGTACGATAATGATCGCCTTCGGGCGCGAGAAAAACCTGCGTTTTATGCGCTAGACGTCTAAAACTTTTGCAATGCAAGATACGATCACGATCACGCTGGAAGCTCGTGCGGTACAGATCGGGCTCCTCATCGTGCAGACGACCCACGGTCATGTCAGAAAATGCTGCATACTCAGACAGGATTTCGTGCTCGCGTTGTTCAAGCACTTCTCGATAAGCCAACTGAGTTTGATTGGACATACTTTCTCCTTTCTGCTAGCAGTGTAGCAGCAACGCTGTGTATGCAGCAAAAAGGGAGGAGTTTTACAACCCCTCCCCTCACAAAGCTTCCTACATATGCTTACACGTCGCGCTCTACAGCGCCGCCATTTGCCAAAATCTTTGCCTGAGCAGCTGTCAGACGTGCAATGGGCACACGATACGGCGAGCAACTGACGTAGTCCAAGCCATCCTCGTAATAGCTGTGAATGGACTCAGGATCGCCGCCGGTCTCACCGCAAACGCCGCAAACAATCTTAGGATTGGCAGCGCGACCGCTTTCAAGTGCAATCTTGACCAGCTTGTTTACGCCGCTATCAAGCGTCTCAAAGGGGTTGGAGGCCAAAATCTTGCGACGGAGGTAGGTTGGGATAAAGGCACTCTCAACGTCATCGCGAGAAAAACCAAAGGTTGTCTGCGTAAGGTCGTTCGTACCAAAGCTGAAGAAGTCAGCATACTTACCAATTTCATCCGCCTCAAGAGCAGCGCGCGGGAGCTCAATCATGGTACCGATAGGAATATCCAGATCAATACCATAGCGAGCGCCTACTTCTTCAATGTCCTTCTCAATCTGAGCACGGAGCTGAATAAGCTCTTCTGCGGTGGAAATCAAAGGCACCATGACCTCGGGCTTAGGATCAAGGCCACGACTCTTAAGCTCTGCAGTAGCGGAGGCAATAGCGCGAATCTGCATGTCAATCAGCTCAGGATAGACAATGCCCAAACGGCAACCGCGCAGGCCAAGCATGGGGTTGGCCTCAACCATGGCATCAATACGACGCAGCAGGCTGCGCTTCTCGGCAATTTGAGACTTAGGAGCACCCTGCTCCTCCATGTGAGCAAGCTCTACCGCAATGGCGCGTGGATTGTCCAAGAACTCGTGCAGAGGAGGATCGAGCAAACGCACAATAACGGTGCGTCCGTTCATGGCCTCAAACATACCCAGGAAGTCGCCCTTCTGGGCATCCAGAAGCTGACCTAATGCATGCTCCTTTACGCCGTCAGACTCAGCCAAGATAAAGGATTGAATGATCTGCTTGCGCTCACCCAAGAACATGTGCTCGGTACGGCACAGACCAATTCCTTCTGCACCAAAGTCACGAGAAAGCTGGGCATCATCAGGGTTATCCGCATTTGCACGGACGCCAATGTTGCGACCGCGAGAAGCATCCAGACGGATCTCATCCGCCCACTCGAGAATAACCTCAAGATCACCACTAAGATCAGGGCGAACCAGTGCAACCGAGCCAAGAACCACACGACCGGTGGTACCGTCAATGGAAATGACATCGCCCTCATGCAAAACAACATTGGTGCCAGAAACACGCGCTTCCTTGCGTGTAGCATCTATCTTGAGCGCTTCTACGCCGCACACGCAAGGAGAACCCATGCCACGAGCGATAACGGCTGCGTGGCTGGTCTTTCCACCGTGGCTGGTAAGGATGCCCTCTGCGGCAACCATACCCTTGAGGTCATCGGGGTTTGTTTCCCAACGAACCAAAATGCAGGGACGATTTTGCTCTGCAAAGGCAACGGCATCATCAGACGAGAAAACAACCTCGCCAACAGCGGCACCAGGACTTGCGTTAAGGCCGGTAGCCAAAACTTCAACCTTGGCACTGGGGTCAAGCTGTGGATGCAGCAACTGATCCAGCTGAGAAGGATTCACGCGAAGTACAGCCTCTTCCTTAGAGATGCGGCCCTCGCGCTGCATATCAATGGCAACCTTAAGAGCAGACAGAGCGGTACGCTTACCAATACGGGTCTGAAGCATCCAAAGCTTGCCCTGCTCGATAGTAAACTCAATATCCATCATGTCGCGGTAGTGATCTTCCAGCACCTCAAAGATATGGAAGAGCTCCTCGCCAGACTGCTTAAAGGCAGGCATCTTGATAAGGTCATCAATGGGCTCAGTATTGCGAATACCTGCAACAACGTCCTCACCCTGAGCGTTAACCAAGAAGTCACCATAGCGCTCATTGGTGCCATCTGCGGGGTTACGTGTAAAGGCAACACCGGTAGCAGAGGTCTCACCCTTATTACCAAAGACCATGACCTGTACGTTTACAGCAGTACCAAGATCATCAGAAATCTTGTTCTGTTTACGATACAAAATGGCACGGCTGTTCATCCAGCTGCCAAATACTGCCTCGATAGCAAGCTTGAGCTGCAGCTGAGGATCTTGAGGGAAGGAGACTTTACCGGAAGCATCCACAACCTCGGGATGCTCCTTAGCATCCACATGCTTGGAGAAAATCTCCTTGAACTGACCAGCCAGATCCTTTAGGTCATCAGCGGTCAAATCTGTATCGCTTTTAACGCCCTTAGCCAACTTACGGGAGGTAATGGCATTCTCAAACAGATCCGCATCTACACCCATAACAACATTGGAGAACATCTGGATAAAGCGACGATATGAGTCCCAACCAAAGCGAGGATTTTCAGTCTGAGCGATAAGACCATTGACGGAAACATCGTTAAGACCAAGATTGAGGACGGTATCCATCATGCCAGGCATGGAGAACGGTGCACCAGAACGAACGGAAACAAGCAGAGGATCCTTTGGATCGCCCAGCTTTTTGCCCATACGCTGCTCAAGATCTTCTCGTGCGGCATCAATCTCATCCAAAACCGCCTGATCAGTCCAGGTATTGCCAGCGCTGGAATACGCTACACAGGTCTGGCACGTAATGGAAAATCCTGGAGGAACCGGAAGGCCAATACGAGCCATCTCGGCAAGGTTTGCACCTTTGCCGCCGACAATGTACTTGGCTTCATCGACTGTTTTTCCTGCTGCTTCAGTAACATCAACGCCTTCGGCGTTTTTACCAAAGCGGTAAACATGTTTTGTATCAGCCATTTACACTCCTTGGGTCCATGCACACAACGTATGCAACCAGCTCACGCTCTACACGTAAAGTCTTAGTCCAATTGTTACCAATAGGGACAAATTTGGGACAGCGAAAACCGCTCATAGGCTCATATTTTCCGTAGACGGACGAAAAAGAGATGCAATATTGGTGCTGAGTTATAAAAAACAGGAGATGCTATGAACATCTCCTGTGCATCCTATGTATATTCGAGTAAGCCTTTATACGGCCAGCTAAGACTGCCCCACACTACTCTGACAGGGCGGCGCGCGTCTTACGAATAGATTCTATATGCTCGATAATTTCTGATGCGGTTTCTTCCACTGCTTTACCCTCAGTATTAATGATAATGCAGCCTAAACGCTTCATAAATTTACGCGCCTCATCCTGCTCTACATCAATCTCTTGGGGATCTGCGTAGGAGCCAGCAATGGCAAAGGCAGCATCATCAGACAGGCGGCGCTGGCGAATAGCGGCCAATACATCCGTAGAGGACACTAAACCAAAGACGTTGGAAGGACTGACATTCAAAAGCTCCGCAGGGGGCTCAACACCCAAGGCCAGAGGTACATTGGCCACCTTAAAGCCCAAAAATGCAAGATACATGGACAGTGGTGTCTTAGAGGTACGAGAAACACCCACCAAGATAACGTCCGCCATACCCAAATCCTGTGGATTGCGGCCATCATCATGCTCAACAAAGAACTCCATGGCTTCAACGCGACGGAAATACCGATCGTCGGTGTTGTGGATAACACCAGGAATGTTCTTGGGCTCCTCACCCGTCAAGCTTGACATAACCGTGATGGCAGGACCCATCAAATCAATGGAAGGAATGCCCCTGTGATCAAGCTCGCGGCGGACATCGGCACGCAAGCGGGCATCAACAATGGTGTGGAACACAGCGGTTTGCTTGTCGGGATCATCCAGGCTGTCTAAATACTCACGGACCTGCTCGATATTGGAAACTTTTGCCAAACGCTCAATACGAATGGACTCATCGGGGAACTGACAGGCGGCGGCATTTACTACCTCACTTGCGGTATCACCTAAAGAGTCCGACAAGATATGTACGACAGGCACGTCCTCACAGGCTGTGTCGTCAACAAGATCAAAGTTTGCCTTCACGTCATGCATTCCTTTCAATAAGCACCTAGTTCTTGCGAGCCAGGGCTCCAATATTAGCTACGTCAGCAAAGACGTTGCAAAAACGATTCAACAGTCTCAAACGATTATTCCTAACTGTATCATCCTTGTCCATGACCATGACTTCATCAAAGAATCGGTCGATGGGGCCCTTCAGTTGGGCAAGCGCGTGTAAAGCTTCGGCAAAGTTGCCCGCCTCCATCGCTTCTCCAACGTTTTTCTCGGCAGAGCTGATGGAATGAAGCAACTGTTGCTCGGGATCGGTCAGAATAGAAACATCAACCTGGCTGCCCAGGGATGCATCGGCCAAGTGAGAAGCACGGGCAAACGCACCGGCCAGTGCCAAAAAGAGCTCTGGGTTGGTTGCACGCGCCTGATCAAGAGCGGCAACGCGATTAAGAAACTCTTGCGGATCAATGATGCCAACGGCACTAACCGCCTCAATGGTATCGGGCTTGGCGCCTTCATCTTTGGCAATAGTTGCCAGGCGGCCACCAAAGAAATTGGCTACCTGCACCGCAACATCGTTCTTATCAAAAGATATACCCTGCTGTGCAAGCCCATCAAGAGCGCAGTCGATAAGAGCACGCAGCTGCACTGCAGGCAATGCGCGCAAAAGCGCAATAATGCCAATGGCAGCACGACGCACCGCAAAGGGATCGGATGAACCCGTAGGAGGCTCCCCTATCGCAAACAGAGCAGCAACGGTATCTAACTTATCCGCTAAAGCAACCAGCTTACCATAGGTATTTTCAGGCAAAACATCACCAGCAAAGCGAGGGCGGTAGTGCTGTGCTACTGCAATGGCTACCTGGGGATCCTCTTGAGCTGCCTGCGCATAATAGCCACCCATAACACCCTGTTGGCTCGTGAACTCAATGACTGCTTGACTTACCAAGTCCGCCTTTGCCAAATGAGCCGCACGAACAACCTGCGTGGTTTGTGCCTCATCCAGCTTGATGGCCTGAGCTGCAGCGCGTGCAATGCGCTCCATGCGCTCAACCTTTTGCAAAACGGTACCAAGCTTTTCTTGGAAAACAACGCGGTCCAAACGCTGGACAAATTCATCCAGCTCAACCTTAAGGTCCTCTTCATAGAAAAACTTTGCATCGTCCAAGCGGGCGCGCACTACGCGCTCATTGCCATTAACGATGGTCTTCTCGTATGTAGGATCTCCATTGGAAACAACAACAAACTCGCGCGTAAGCTTGCCCTCTGCATCATAGATGGGGAAATAGCGCTGATTGGAAAGCATGGATTCACAGATAATCTCGTGAGGAACAGCAAGAAATTCCTCATCAAAGCTGCCGACCATAACCGTAGGCCACTCGCACAGATTAACTACCTCATCAAACGTGCGCTGAGGGGTGTCAACATGACTGCCTGGACGCGCCGCTTGCACCTGTGCAATCTGCTCACGAATACGCTGAGCACGCTCTGGTGCATCAAGCACATGTGCCTCTTTAAGAACCTCTTCATACACAGCGGGAGAGGCAACCGTATAGGTACCCTCAGAAAGCACCCGATGCCCGCGCGTAGTATTGGAAGCACTCACATCACCGTAGTGTACGGGCACAACTTCAGAGCCCAACAGTGCACAAATCCAACGAATAGGACGTACAAAAGACTCTCGAACACAACCCCAACGTTGGCTGCGATAGTTAGGCCACTCAATCGTGCCGATAAGATCGTGGCACAGCGAGGTCAAAATAGGCTTGGCAGGACGAGAAGCGATGTTAATTTCTGCAAAGACATACTCACGGCCATCATCGTCCATCTTACATACCAACTGAGCAGGTTCAATCCCGCATTTGTGGGCAAAACCAGCGGCAGCCTTTGTATACGCACCGTCTGCATCAAGCGCAATTGCCTTTGCAGGACCACGCTTAACCTCATGGATTTCCTCGGTTGCCACCGAAAGATCCTCCACCAAAACCGCCAAACGGCGAGGACTGCTAATAACACGAATGGCACCGTGCGCTAGACCGGCTTCATCAAGAGCCTTGGTCATAAGCTTACTAAGCTGAGTGCAGGCATTATTCAAGGGTGCCGAGGGCATTTCCTCTGTACCAATTTCGAGCAAAAAATCCTGTGTTTGAGCCATTAGGCTACCCCTCCTACCTGCTTGACATCACTAGATGCACAAGCAACCTCTGCCAAATAGCACTCACAACAACGTTTGGCTATGCTACGAACACGTAAAATATAATTTGCACGCTCCGTAGCAGAGATAGCACCACGAGAGTCAAGCAAATTAAAGGCGTGGCTGCATTTCATCACGCAATCATATGCAGGAAGTGGCAACTTGCGATCAAGGCATGCCTGACATTCTGCCTCATACTCATCAAACTTACGACGCATCAAAGCCACATCTGCTACTTCAAAGTTGTACTCAGAAAATTCCCGTTCATTTTCTAGGAAGACTTCACCATAGGTCATGGGAGTTCCGTCAGGAAGATAGCTCCATACAATGTCATATACCGAGTTAACACCTTGGGCATACATTGCAATACGCTCCAGGCCATAGGTAATCTCAACAGGAATAGGATTTACTTCAATGCCACCTACTTGCTGGAAGTACGTAAACTGTGTAACCTCCATGCCATCCATCCAGACTTCCCAGCCCAGACCCCAAGCACCAAGCGTAGGGCTTTCCCAGTCATCTTCTACAAAGCGCACGTCATGCTGGGCAGGGTCAAGACCAATGGCCTTCAGTGAACCCAGATACAAATCCTGAGAATCTGCAGGAGACGGCTTGAGAACTACCTGGAACTGATAATAGTGCTGCATACGATTGGGGTTTTCGCCATACCTACCATCCGTAGGACGACGGCAAGGCTGCGGATAGCAGCAACGCCACGCAGCAGGACCAAGCGAACGCAACAAAGTTGCCGTATGGAAGGTACCAGCACCTACCTCGCTATCATAGGGTTGCATAACCGTGCAGCCCTGTTCTGCCCAATAGTGTTCTAGTGCCAAGATCATATCTTGGAATGTAAGGGGCGTATTGCTCATATGCCACATACCTTTCCTTATGGAATGACCGCGTACGTGCTACAGCGTACTTGCGTCTTCAAAGGGCCAATAAATAAACAGACAGTGAGAAGTAATATTAGCTACCGAAACAGCACCAAAATAACGAGAATCAAGTGAATTGGTACGATTGTCCCCCATGACCCACACATATCCTTCGGGGACGGTGTACGGATAGGACAATCCACCTTCTACAATAGTCTTATCCAGCGGATACGAAAGCTTGCCAGCCGTATAGGGCTCATCCAATGCTTTCCCGTCCACTAAGACTTTGCCATCTTGCATGGTAACTGTTTGACCGCCTGTGGCAATAACGCGTTTGACAAGGATGGTGCTGTTGTCTTCCGGGCTTTTGAACGTAATAACGTCTCCTGCTTTGGGCTGGGTAAAGTGATACGTGATTTTCTCGCCCACCAAACGATCACCCAGCTGAATGGTTTGAAGCATGGAACCCGAAGGGACGATAAAAACTTCCGCTACAAACACACGGATGAACACAGACAATATCAGTGCAGCAACCACTATACCTATCGTTTGCACATACCACGGTGTGCCCGTTTTAGGTGGTTCTGTCTTTTCGATTTTCTCGTCGATAGACTCATTGGTCTTATCGATAGTGTCGAGACTCATCGCTCTTCTCGTTCTCCTTTATCTGAGCATCCAATACCTGTTGAGCAAACAGCTGCTCCTCCTTAGATAGAGTAGCGTGCTCAAGCAAGTCGGGACGACGTAAAACGGTACGCTCCAAAGCATTTGCACGTCTCCAGGCTGCAATCTTGCCATGATCACCCGACAATAGCACGTCGGGCACATCCAACCCACGATAGCTCGAAGGTCTGGTGTATTGCTCGTATTCAAGCAGTCCATCAGAAAACGATTCATCCTGTGCACTCGCTTCATCTCCAAGCGCTCCAGGAAGCAGGCGCACGATTGCATCGACCACAACCATGCAGGCAAGCTCGCCACCCGTCAGAACATAATCCCCTAACGAAAGCTCCTCGTCCGCCAAGGAATAGGCGCGCTGATCCATGCCTTCATAACGGCCACACATAAAGATAATGCGGGGCTTCTTGCTCAGGCGCTCAGCAACCGTTTGCGTAAACGGAGTACCTGTAGGTGTAAAGAACACCACATGCGGTTTTTCCAACGAGACATCACAAAGGCTGTCCAGCGCTTCAAAAATCGGAGCAGGCTTCATAAGCATGCCCGCGCCACCACCAAAGGGGGCATCATCTACTGTTTTATGACGATCATGCGTCCAGTCTCGCAAATTGTGCGCCGTAAAAGAAAAAATGCCACGTGCCTGGGCCTTGCCTAAAATTGAGGCTGCAAAATAGGAATCAAAAACTTCTGGAATTACGCTCAGAGCTTCATATGAAGGCGTCACTCTTGGCTCCTTTAATCCTCAATAAGACCATGAGGCGCATCCACATGAAGAGCACCCTGCTCATCAAAACCTATAATAAATTCTGCAACCGCTGGCAGCAGTACCTCACCAAAGGGACCGTACATAACCCAAACGTCCTGGGCAGGTCCGCGCATGATCTCTTTTATCATGCCTAGGTAACCAACTTGCTTGTCATACACTTCTTTACCGAGAAGCACATCTGGATCTTGCAGGTCTATGTCTTTTGGCAAGTCCTGAACACAAGCCATGACCGTCTTGCCCACAAGCTCCTCAGCGTAAGACATGTTTGATACTTCTTCAAACTGCACCAACTGCCCAACGCTGCTATCGCTTGCAGCCTGCACGGTATACCATCTTTTACCTTTGAGCTCAGGCGGCAGTATGCACACACACATGCCAACATGCAGAAGAAGGGGAAGGCCGTCTGCAGGAACACATACGACCTCCCCCTTTTTACCATGTGTTTTTGCCACACGAGCTATGGGTTTAAGCTCTTTAAACACTGTAAGATGCCTAACCTAGAACTTCTACCTCAACCGATGTGCCAACACGCTGACCCAAGGCGCGCGCAAGGGTACGAATTGCCTTAATGGTTCGCCCGCGCTTACCAATTACCTTGCCTGTGTCTTCTTCAGAGCACGATACCTCGATGAGCGTTCCATCGTCGCTATCGGTAACATCAAGCGACACGGAATTGACGTCGTCTACTAAACCACAAACAACATACTCAACAAGATCTGCCACTTGGTCTGATGGCAAACCCTCAGAGGCACTTCCCTCATCAGCAGTAAGGGTGTACTCCTCTTCCGCATCAAAAGACATAATTACTCTGCAGACTCTGCGGCAGCAGCAGCTTCCTCAGCAGCGGCGGCATCCTTTGCAATCTGCTTCTTGGACTTTTTGTCCTTTTTGGAAGGCTCTGGAGCGGCGCCACGAGCAATATCAATAAGATGAGCAACGGCATTGGTGGGTTGTGCGCCCTTTGCTACCCATGCATCTACCTTCTCGAGATCAATCTCGATGGTCTTAGGGGTGGTAAGGGGGTTATAGCGACCAACCAACTCGATGTAACGACCATCGCGAGGCATACGGCCATCTGCAACAACGACGCGATAGAAGGGACGCTTCTTGGCACCATGACGGGCCAAACGAATCTTGACTGCCAAAGTAAAACTCCTCTTTAAACGAATGCGGCACGGGTAATCAGAATTGGTTTGCCGCAAAGCTACATACAGCAATAGATAATAATATGACATAAATCCGCATCTGAAAAGCACGTCTGCAAGTTCGTAAAAAATATTAAATAAATTCTTACGAAAAGCACTTTTTTTAGGAACCTGAAAGTGTATATTCTTGTTATACGAAATAAAGGTTCATACAACAGTATGAACCAGCTATAACAAAGGAGGTTCCCAATGAATATTTTGGTATGCGAAGACGAGAAAAACATGTCTGATGCAATCTGCAAAATTCTTGAGGACAGCGGCTTTAAAGCAGAGGCTGCCTATGATGGTCAGGCTGGTCTGGAAGAGGCAAATAGCGGCAGATTTGACGCAATAGTACTAGATATTATGCTTCCCAAAATGGATGGCATGACCCTCGTATCCAAGATGCGCGAGAAAGGCAACTCCCTTCCTGTGCTCATACTTACGGCACGCACGCAAATCGCCGATAAGGTCGAAGGCCTTAATGCCGGTGCGGACGACTACATGACCAAACCGTTTGAAGGCATAGAGCTTGTCGCCCGCGTTCGTGCGCTTACGCGTCGGCAGGGAGACGTCGTCATTGATGAGCTGAGCTTTGGTGATCTTATGCTGGACCTCTCCACCCACGATCTTCGTTGTGGAGACAAAACCGTGCACCTTTCTCAAAAAGAGTACGAGGTTATGTCCATGCTCATGAACTCAAAGGGCAGAATTATCTCCAAGCAAGATCTTCTCACCCGCGTTTGGAACATTGATGGCGATGCTTCCGAGAATTCGGTGGAGGCATATATCTCCTTCTTGCGTAAGAAGATTACGCACCTTAAGTCTACGGTTCATATCACTACCCTACGCATGCTGGGTTATCGTCTTGAGCAAATTGTCGGAGCCTAAGATTTGTAGGTAACGTTACATGATAAAAAGACTTAAAAGGAGCTACGTCATCCTGACGAGTACCTTATTGGGTGTTATTTTGTTCGTTGTGCTTGCTAGTTCCTTTTATAACACCTATACGCTTATGAACAGCTCCCTTGACCTAACGTTTGATTATGGCGTAAGTGATGTATCCGTTGTTCAGCTGGTCATTGGAAAGACGGATTCCAGTCCCTCAGATCAGCGCAGTCTTTCAGATCAACGTATAGCTTTGCAGATGTTAGTGGCCCGTGCAATTTACAACACGACCACCGGGGAGCTGTTGCAAGAAAAAAATGACTTTTCCCAGGTCGAAACCAGTATTTTAAAGTCAATTGTTTCTGAATACACGCAAACAGGCATGACCTCGGGAAAACTTCCTTCCTCTCACCTTAGTTGGCGCATCAAAGAATTGCCCAACAAAAACATCCGCATTGCCGTTGCCGATACATCGAGCATAGACATCGTGTTGCAGCGCCATTTAATTGCGAATGTCTCTTTATTCATCGGAACCATGCTGGTGCTCATCATGCTTGCGCATGCGGTGGCTAACTGGGCTGTTAACCCCATAGAGAAGGCCTGGCTCAGTCAGCGTCAATTTATTGCCGATGCCTCGCATGAGCTCAAGACTCCCCTTGCAGTGATTCTTGCCAACACACAAATTCTTTCCACGAACCAAAGTGCCATTCCTGCAGAGGACAAACGATGGATTGCGGGTATTTCTACCGAGGCCCAACGTATGCAAGCCCTAGTGCAGGCACTGCTTGACCTGGCACGTATGGATGCAGCAGAGGCAGAGGGTACAACTGCACATCCTCACCAAGATGTTGATTATTCTTCCGTAGTCGAGAAAACCGCACTACAGTTTGAGGCTCTTGCTTTTGAGCGCGGTATTGAGCTGGTAACCAATATCGCTCAGGGAATTCACCTCCATGGAGATGAAGAAAGCCTTGAGCGTATGGTTGGCGCTATCGTGGATAACGCGTGCAAGTATGCCTCACCAAACACGGCAATAAGCATTTCGCTTTCTGCCCATTCTGGCCACTCATACCTGCGTGTTAACAATAAGGGTAGCTACATTGCACCAGAAGACATTCCTCATGTATTCGATCGCTTTTATCGCAGCGATAAGGCTCGTACTGCCAAAACCACAAGTGGCTACGGCCTTGGTTTAGCTATAGCCGCTAACATTGTTCAAGAGCACAATGGTCGCATTTGGGCAGACAGTTCTCCCGAAGAAGGAACAACGTTTATCGTAAGTATATAAACCTCATTTACGACAGCTATAATTGATAAGCAGCAATGAGTGATGTTTTTAACATATCTTCTGGTGCTGCACACCGCCCTTGGCAAGGCTGTGCTATTGGCTTGTTAGACCTTGATGCCTTTTTTGCCTCGGTAGAGCAGCTGGATCACCCTCAATGGCGTGGTAAGCCTGTTATTGTGGGTGGTTCTGCCGATAAGCGCGGCGTGGTTTCTACCGCATCCTATGAGGCACGTAAATTTGGTGTGCACTCTGCTATGCCCTCTGCCCAAGCACGTCGTTTATGCCCACAAGCCATTTGGACCTCTGGGCACTTTAGCAGGTACCGTCAGGTAAGCCAGCAAGTTATGGCCTGTATCTTGGATGAAACTCCCTTAATAGAACAGGTCTCTATTGATGAGGCGTTTTTTGACATCACTCCCGGACGCTATTCAAAAGAATCGCCCGAAGCTATTTGCAAACGTATTTCACAGCGCGTCTCACAGCTAGGAGTTACCTGCTCCATTGGCTTGGGTGCCAACAAAACCATTGCCAAGATTGCCTCTGAGCGCAAAAAACCCTGTGGACTGTACTTGGTTTACCCCGAGGATAGCGCTGCGTTTTTAGCTCCTCTACCCGTAGAAGCCATGAGTGGGATTGGTAAAACAGCAGCAGACAAACTACACCACTTAAAAATCTTTACCTTGGGTCAACTGGCCCAAACGGACAAGACCATCATACTAAAAGAATTCGGGAGCTTTGGGCACACCATGCTACTGCGTGCTGCTGGTAAAGAGGTTAGTTCGGTTACACCGTTTGCCCAAAAAGATGAGCCAAAGTCTGTCTCGTCCGAACGTACCTTTGCACAGGATTTACTCTCACCTGTACAGATCTATGCTGCTATAGACCACGTAGCCGAACTTACGGCAGAGCGTCTGCGCGCCAAGCAGTTGGCAGGACATACCATTACGCTCAAAGTAAAGTTTGACTTTGCCCATCAAAAGACGGTGCAAACTCAGCTTTCTTCCACCACAAACAGTCAATCTATATTGGCTGAAACCGCCAAAGAACTCTTGCATAAGATATGGAAAGAGGGCATGCCTATTCGTCTTTTAGGAATAGGAGTAAGTGGCTTTTCTGAAACTGCGCCTGCACAGCTTTCACTTTTTGATTCTTCTGATTCCAAAAAGGGTCAAGTTCAGTCCAACCAAAAAGAAAGTCCCGACAAGCAAAAACTTGCCGAGACATACGATCATCTGCGAAAGCGATTTGGCTCACAGGCGCTCTCTTATGGGCACGATCTACGTTTTGAACGTCATACCACCGATACCAAACCAACGGCTGGTAAGGGCAGCATCTCTTAAGACAACCGAAAGAAGAGCTGCTTTACTCTTTGTCAGCCTACTCTTCTATGAATTGACTCTTTAGTCAAACCTAAGCTCTACCCGTGGGGCATCTCCCCACAGTTTATCCAAGCGATAAAAATCACGCTGCTCCGGTAAGAACACGTTAACCAAAACAGCACCATAATCCATCAAAATCCAGGTTTTATCTTCCCTACCCTCAATGGAAAGAGGCTTTTGCGCACAATTAATGCCGACTTTTTCTTCCACCTCATCAATGACGGAATCCGCAAGGCGACTATTGGCAGCGGTGCAAATCAAAAAGTAATCACAGATGTCTGAGGTTTCGGAGACATCAATAAGCACCATATCCTCGACTTTTTTCTCGTTTGCAGCGGCTGCTGCAACTTTTGCTAGCTCTAGTGGGGTAACGCTCATGCACGCTCCTTTGCGGTGGCACGTTGTAAAACAAGGGTATTGTATATTTCTAATGTTCTAGGATACAGGTAGCGATGGGTGCTAAGCACATATAAAATTCCTTCTACAAAGGTTTCCCAGAACAAGCTGTCAAGTGATACCACACCCACCTGTTCGCGCAGCTGCTCCAAAGGTTGTGCAGATGGCCTGAGCGGCTCTATTGCATCGGCAACAAACACGATCTTATCGAGGTCGGACATCTGTTCATGTGCAACGGTGTGACGTGCTATAGCCTGCAAGACATCTTCTCCCAGCTCTGGATATCGCTGTGCGAGCGTCCTTTGGGCGATAGGTCCATGCAACAGAGCGCCCACCAGCTCCAGATCCACACCAAAATCAAAATTGAACTCACGCGCCCGTGCAAGCTGGACCGACAAGGGATTAACCTTTTCCCAGTCATGCAAAATACCAGCTACCCGTGCTTTGTATGGATCAATCCCATACACCAGTGCTAAATGCTGCGCTGTTTTTGCAACGGACATACTATGAGCCAATCGGTGCGGATTTTTTTCCATATGTGCACATAAATCTGCTTCATAGCCACGAATTGCAGCCAGCTGCTCTGAACTATAGTGGGGCTCTAAATCTAGAGCTGCAGTACTATAAACGAGTTTGTGGTCCATACAGGCCTCGCTTAGAAATATATCCGATAACCGAATCTGGTGTTAAGTACGCTAACGACTGACCAGCCATAATACGTCCCCGCAAATAACTTGAAGAAATAGCCAATGCCGGAACCTCAAGATACGTCACATCAAAATCAATCTGAGACTTAAATATGACGTCTGTTGCATTATCCAGATCATAGCCAGGTCTCGTAGCGGCAACTAAACGTGCTAAACGCGCAATCTTTTTGGCATCATGCCATTTTACAATGTCGATAATAGCGTCCGCACCCGTAATAAAGTACAGCTCAACATTGGATGGATACAACTCCCGCAAGGTACTGAGAGTATCTGCGGTATAGGTAATACCCTTACGATCAATCTCAAATCGACTGGTTACAAAGTGCGGATTATCAGCTGTAGCAAGCAATGTCATAGCATAGCGATCTGCTGCAGAGGTGACGTTCGCGTTCTGCTTAAAAGCAGGGCTTCCGGCAGGCATAAAGACCACCACATCGAGGTCCAGATCTCCCAATACCTGCTCTGCAGCTACCAGGTGCCCATTATGAATGGGATCAAAGGTACCGCCCATGATGCCCAAACGATACGTTTTTGCACTATCGGCTCCAAGCAGCGGAAGATCGAGATCTTCAAGTACTTGTGCGTCCACCTTTGACTCCTCATTCACTCGTGGCATGTTACTCACACCAACACCGTCGTAGCACTTGGTTCTTATGACAACAGACGATCATCATCGGTGAGGTTTTCGTCCTCTTCATCAACAAGCTCGGCAAAGTCGTCATCATAAAATCCATTGTACTCAAAGGAGTAGCCTAAAATACGAACCTCATCACCGTTCTTACAGCCAGCCTTTGCAAGCTGATCATCTAAGCCAATGCGCTCAAAGCGGTGTTGCAGGTATACGATTGCCTCATCGTTATCCCAGTCAGTCTGAATAACCATGCGCTCAATAGCCGCACCCGTAACATGGAACACGCCACCGCCTAAATTCTCGATACTAAACGCCTTGTCACGGCGACGACGCCGCTGTTCCCAAATGCTATCGTTAGGCGCAGTGGAGCTGTCTATCTGAAGTTGCTTACGAAGCTGAGCTACCTGGCTGGCACAGTGTCCAATGAGCTCATCAAGACCCTCACCTGTTACGGTAGAAATTGCAAAGAATGGATGACCATCCGCAAGCGCTGCCTCGCGCAAACGAGCAACAGCCTCTTGGGTATGGGGCATATCAATCTTGTTTGCCACAACAACCATGGGACGTTCAGCCAACTCAGCTGCGTAAGCCTGCAGCTCATTGGTGATGATACGATAGTCCTCAAGCGGATCTCTCTCTTCAAAACCGCCGGTCATATCCACTATATGAACAAGCAGTGCTGTACGCTCAATATGGCGTAAGAATTCATGACCTAAACCCTTGCCCTGGCTGGCGCCTTCAATTAAACCAGGAATGTCTGCCACAACAAAGGAAGACTCGTCGTGTGCACGAACTACGCCCAGATGAGGAACGAGTGTGGTAAAGGGGTAATCCGCAACTTTAGGCTTTGCAGCACTGATACGGGAAATCAGTGAACTTTTGCCAACGGAGGGCATACCCACCAAAGCCACATCTGCCATGAGCTTCATTTCCAGCTCAATCCAATGCTCAATTGCAGGTTCGCCCTTCTCGGCAAAAGCGGGAGCACGACGTGTTGAGGTTACAAAGTGAATGTTACCTTTACCGCCCACACCACCAGGACCAACAATAACGCGCTCGCCGGGGTGTGTGAGATCTGCAATGTCATATAACGGTTGCATGGTTTGGGGATCAAGCTCACGCACCACAGTACCAAGAGGCACACGCAAAATAAGATCCTCGCCATCGCTCCCATGCTTACGTGCACCCTGACCGTGGGTACCACGCTGAGCCTTAAAATGATGCTTATAGCGATAGTCAATCAACGATGATAGTTGTGGATCTGCCATAAGAATGACATCTCCACCACGACCACCGTCGCCGCCATCAGGCCCACCCTTAGGAACATGGGCTTCTCGGCGAAAAGACATACAGCCGGCGCCGCCATTGCCACCAATAACATTGATATGTGATAGATCAGTAAACATAGATAGAGAGCCTCTCTTTGGCGACTCAAAACATCAAATCGCAGGGTTAGTGAAGCATTAGCTCCTACGGACACAAACTGTCTTAGCAGCAATACTACCCCATACGGCACCACTACATACAAAACAAGACCCCCGACTAGGTCGGAGGTCTCGCGGTATCATACAAACGTCTTTTGTTATGCCTGAGCAGGAATAACAGAAACGGTATGCTTGATACCCTTCTTAAACTCTACTGTGCCATCGACAAGAGCAAACAAGGTATCATCCTTGCCGCGACCTACGTTAGCACCAGGAGTGATGTGGGTACCACGCTGACGAACGATAATCTGACCAGTCTTGATTGCCTGACCACCATAAATTTTGGTGCCAAGGCGCTGTGCATTAGAGTCACGGCCATTACGAGAGGAGCCGAGACCTTTCTTGTGAGCCATGTTAACCTACCTTCTACTCAACGAGGAAATACTCGAACTACTCTGCTGCGGACTCGTCAGCAGTAGATGCGGCCTTAGCGGCACGAGGCTTAGCAGGAAGCTTTACGATGGAAAGCTTAGTGAGGTTCTGCCTGTGACCATTAAGGCGATGATAGCGCTTACGCTTATGGAACTTGAAGACAAGCTGCTTCTCGCCCTTAAACTGCTCTACGACCTCTGCCTGTACAGACATCTTAGAGAGCTTCTCGGGATCGACAACAACGGTCTTGCCGTCGCTGAGCATAAGGACGTCAAGCTTAACCTTATCGCCAGGTTGCGCGTCGAGCTTCTCTACGTCGATGACGTCGCCCTTGGCAACCTTATACTGCTTGCCGCCAGTCGTAATGATTGCGTACATGTTTAATGCCCTTCATTGCTATGAGTGAGTGCAACAGCTGGTAACTTTATCATCGCTTGACAGCTTGGTCAACAAGAAAATCCAGCTAACTACTGTTATTCACTACAAAAACTCATGAACTACATTTTTACTGAGTACGATCCTCTTGCTCAAAACGAGCTGCTAGGACTCGACCAGTGGAAATAGTTCCACCAAAACCCACGGATGCCTTTACTACAGCGCCAACAACAGGAACAACGCTTAATAACGCGCGGGCTGCACCACGATACACCAAACCTGCACCCACTACAGCGACGATATCACCCACACGAGAAAGATCTTGCTCATGCCCATACACGCGGGCTATATCAAGTGCGAGACGCATTTGATTGGTAGTCATAACAGGCATATCTGCACCAGGAATGAGCACCAGAGCACCTACTGCAGCATTTTGGAGAGCACAGCTGTGAACCAATTGGTTTACTTTTGCCTTACGCGCAAAAGTAAAAGCACGGGCAAATGCAATGCCCTTCTCGGCAAGTGCATCTACTACCCATGAAGCCAGCTTTTGTTTGAGTGTAGCCGCATCTGCAGCAGTGACAAGCCCCACCGCGCTGCCATCAGGATCGGATGCACAATACGGTGCCTCGACACTTGAGCGGGCAATCACCGCACAGGGCAGATGAGCCTGTTGGTACTGGACAACAACATGCGCCGCTGCCTGACTATGGTGACCACAGAGTACAAAACAAACATCACAATCTGTTTCAAAACGCATGCCAACAGGACTGTCTACTGCCGAGTCGACGTTCAAAATACGCAGCTGAGCACTAGGATCAGCAGGAATAAACAGCTCTTTAACCGTGGCGATGATAAAATCTGGAGCTGTAGTATCCACATACAGATGCACACGAATAGGATCTGTTGTATTTGCTGTCATAAAAAGCATGGCGGCATTTTTAAGCGTGTCTACTGACGTTTTTGACCTACGCATACGTGCTCCTTATGCCACTCTTATGCCACCTTTGTCCGATGTAAGTAAACACTTTGGACAATACCAATTGACATAAGCTGGACCACCATGGACGACGAACCAAAGCTAATAAACGGTAAAGGGATGCCGGTAATAGGCATGATACCAATACACATACCCACGTTTTCTAAGAGCTGGAACGACCACATGGCAACAATACCAACCAATACCAGCTTACCAAAGGGAGACTCCAACTTAAGCGCCAATCGGATTGCCGAGAAGATCAGCACAGCAAACAGGGTTAACAAAATAACAGCCCCTACAAAGCCAAACTCTTCTGAAAGCAAAGCGAACACAAAGTCTGTGTGTGCCTCGGGCAAAAATCCACCGCCCGCTTGCGTAGCATTGCCAATACCCTTGCCAAAGAAACCACCAGAGCCCACAGCAATCTTGGATTGTAATAAGTTATAGCCATCACCCGTAGGGCTCACGCTTGGGTCTACAAAGACAATAAGACGATTAAGCTGGTACTCCTTAAGCAGGTGCGGAAGACCGGGCGTCATAGAGGTAATGATGATAAACGCCGACCCCACAATAATCAGCGCAATGGTTACCAACACCCAACTTCGTCGTGCTCCCGCACATATAATAATTGCAGCACCAGAAACCAAAATAACAAGACCGGTTCCCAAGTCTGGCTGTGTAAGGATAAGGACAAATGGAATAAGCAGATAGATGCACAAGCGTACGTAGTCACGCAAGGACTCAATTTTGCCGTTGTATTGCGCACTCAGCGACGCCATAAGAGAAATAGTAACCAGCTTTGCTATCTCAGACGGCTGCATGCGTAGGTGGATAAAGGGGATCTGTACCCAACCCGTAAGACCTTTTGCGGAATAGGAAAGCCCTGGAACCTTAGGCATGAGCATCAAAACAATATCTATGGCCAGCAGTATGTTGGTCATATTGGCAAGATTTCGATAATCATAGCGACGAATGAATGCGGCACCGGTAAAACCAATGCCTACACCAAGCATCTGGCGGGGCCATGAAGCCTCAGGAATGGTCAAAGAAGCGGACCAAACAACTAACAGTCCGTAGACACACAGCAAAATAGCAGGAACGAGGTTAGCCAAATAGTAGGCACCAAAGCGCCGTTTGACTGGTCTCATGCGAGCATGGGAAGGCGATTTTCCAGCATCGCCTCCAAAGAGAGAAGACAAGATGCTGCCAAAACCAACATCTGACAGACTTCCTTTTGGTGTCTCGATAGCCATTCCTCCCCCTTTCTGAGCTGTGTTAGTGAGTCTCGGTATCTGAAGAATCACCCGTAGTGTCAGGTGAATCATAGATGGCACCTAAGGTATCACGAACGGCATACATTGCAGATGTTGCACCAAAGCCGCCCTTCTCGACAACCGCTGCGATGGCATACTTAGGATCATCTGCAGGAGCATAGGCACACAGCCAACCGGTTGCTGCCTCACCTGCACGTTCGCCAGAACCCGTTTTACCTGCTACCCGTACGGGAAGATTGGTAAAATGTGCCGTTACGGATCTATCTTCCTCGTAGATAACACCTTCAAGCGCACGATGCAACATATCGTATTGCTCGGTGCTTTGCTTGGGCTCCAAACGCTTAGAGGAATCGGTTTCCAGAATAGTACCATTACCAGAATGCGACTGTACGCTCTTGAGCACACGAGGCGTCCAAATAGTTCCTCTATTCGCAAGACCCATATAAGCACTTACCAGCTGAATAGGCGTTACCAAAAAGTCACCCTGACCAATAGCCAGGTTGGTGTTGTCTCCGCCCTTCCACTGACGGTCTGCCTCAGAACTGGTGGTGTAGTAATTCCACTTCCAATCCGCATCGGGCACGCGACCTTCTCCCTCACTCGGAAGATCAATGCCTGTCTTAGAGCCAAAGCCCCATTTTTTCATGGTATCCTGCATGCCCCATTTGTGTGCATCATCCGCAAGCCAGAAGCTCTTACCGATTTCATAAAACACCACGTCACAAGAAAAAGTAATACCTGTTTGCAGTGTCATGTATCCATGTCCACTATGCTTCCAACAGTACTGACCAGATGCCTTGCCAAAGCCTGTCCAAAAACCAGTACAGTTATAGCCAGAATCAAAACCTGCCAAGCCACTGTCCATAGCAGCCAGGGCATTGATAGGTTTTATAGTGGAAGCGGACATATAGGCACCGTCTACCGCACGGTTCATAAGCGGGTAGCTATTTGACTCATCGGAAAGCTCAGACCAATCGTCGTTAGAGATACCGCCGATAAACACGCTTGGGTCATAGGTGGGCGCACTTGCCATAGCAAGAACCTCACCATTGGTAACGTCCACTACAACCACAGCGCCGGCCTTGCAGTCAGCATTGCCCTTTTGCTGGGACGCTTTAATGGCGTGTGCAAGACCTTCTTCCGCACCCTTTTGAATCTTAGCGTCAATGGTAAGCGTAATGTCAGAACCTGGCGTTGCATCCACTGAGGTGGAATAGTCCACTACCTTACCCGAGGCATCAACATACACTTTTTGTTCGCCATGAACACCTTGCAAAATAGACTCATACTGGTATTCAATGCCCGCCTGACCAACAATGTCACCCAACTCATAGCTGGGAGAACTTTGATCATCATTTTTATGCTTCTTGATAAAATCCTGTGTAACAGAACCCGTATAGCCCAGCAAATGCGCAGCTAAACTACCCTGTGGGTAATTACGCGTAGATCGTGTTTCCACCGTAATGCCCTCAAAGACGTCTGCATGCTCACCCAAATAGGCAACCACGCGGCGGCTCACATCACTTGCCACCACGCGCAGGTTCTGTGCCCCCGCAGAAGCATCTTGAATCTTTCGTTTAACAGCAATTTTTGGCATACCTAAAAGATTTGCTAACAGCTGCAGTTTGATCTCATCGTTAAGAACATCGCTTTTTGCTACCACGGTTAAACTCGAGCGATTGCCCACCAGCTCAACGCCATTGCGATCCAAAATTCGTCCCCGTGGTGCCGAGGTGGCAATGGAGCGCGTACGATTACTTTCTGCTTGCTTGGCGTATTCATCTGACGAGACAAGCTGCATACTCCACAATTTACCCACCAGTGCTGTAAGGATAGCGCCAGAAAACACTGCCAGACCGTAGAGCCGCGTTTTAAACCCGCCCTCGGTAGAATGGTCTTCTCCACCAGCAGCTCGAGGTGTTTGTCCACCAATATCAAAGGTAAAACGCTTGCTACCAGAGCGCATGGTTATAAAAACAATAACCGCAATGGCTATTGAAGCAAGCGCAATAATAAGCAGGATGACAAGAGCTAACGACATAGTAGGTCCTAGAGCTTCTTACCAAAAAAGTGTCCGCTGCTGCGATCAGGGCGCTTGACCGAGAAGGACGAAGCAGCACTGCCCGTACGCAAGCCACTGAGCAGCAAGACGATAACAAAGGCTACGCAGTCCAGCACAATAGCTGGAATACTATGCAGTCCAAAGGTGTACAAAATATTGTGTGAATTACCCGTTAACACCATGGTAAGTCCATACACTAGCTCTATAGAAACACAGGCAATCAAGAACGGCCTCAATACCCCGCCAAAGCCGTCAGCAAACCTATTGCGTCCCTCAAGGCCGACAAAATATGATGCTATCGTAAGCTCAAAAGCCATAAGACCAACGGGTCCTGTGGTGGTCAAATCAAAGAATAATCCCGCGACAAAACCGGCAATAACGCCTGTTTTCCCTCCGGTGCTTAAGGCAATATACAAAGCAACAATCATACAGACATTGATATGCCCATCAAACAGTGCAATGTTTGGAACAATGGCTAAATGAAGCACAAAACAAAGAGCAGCCGCAATAAGCAAGGCTTTACGCGTCTTATTACTATCGTTTACCTGCATTACCATCTGCTACCTCCTTTGTTTTGCGTTGGATGAGTCACTGGAAGAATCTGTAGAAGCCGCTTGATCCGCATCTTGTGTCGTGGCCGCAGCAGAGGTGGAGGATGATTCTTGTTTGTCTGCCTGCGCAGCCTCTGATGCATCTGCCTGTTGTTCATCGGTAAGCGAAGTGATAACCAGGACCTCTTCAAAGCTGGACGTTGTTGTAAACGGCTTTACCGTAATAACATAGTAGGTGGATCCGGTATTTTTTTCGATAGAGCTTACAGTGCCAAGCGGCAACCCCTTGGGGTAAATACCGCCCAAGCCGCTGGTTACAATCGTGTCTCCTACCGCAACGCTTTGATCGGTAGTTACCAGCGTTAAACGTAAGGTTCCATCCGCAGAACCAACAAGCATGCCTTGAGCACGGCTTGACTGCACCATAGCAGAAACAGAGGATGTCTCGTCAGAAATGAGACGAACCACAGAAGAAGTAGGTCCTACCTCGGAAATCTGGCCGATAACCCCTGTGGAATCCGTAACGGGCATACCAATTTGCATGCCTGCCGCAGAGCCCTTATCGATAGTAATGGTAGAGCTCCAAGAGTCTGTAGAACCAGAAACAACATGTGCCGCCGTTGACTGTAGTTTGTAGGCATTTTTGAGTTCAAGAAGACTCTGCAAGCGTTCTGCAGACTGTTGAGCTTCAGACAACTCCACATTTTTAGCGCGCAAGGCGTCATTTTCTGCCTTGAGCTCGCTTAAGGTTTCTTGGCTGGCCGTCAGATTGGAAAAGATATTTCCCAGTCCCTTAAACGGCGCTGTGATAAACGACCCCACACTACGAACAGGGGTTGTTACCACACTAACCATGTCACGCGCCGCAGTTATAGGCCCGTGACCTGTTTCTCTGCAGCTCAAGGTAAACACGACAAGAGCAATAACGCATAAAACTGTTGCAAGACGACCACCGGTTGCGCTTTTGCGTGGCATTGTGTTTGTGCGAGCAGAATGGGGCGAAAGTAAAGCCACGATTTACTGGCCTGCACTCTGAATAAAGCCACCCGACAAAGCATTTGCATCAAGAACGCGAGCGCAACCATTAACAACGTTCTCAAGAGCCGTGGGGCTTACGTTTACTGGAACACCCGTCTCATCACGCAGGCGAGAATCAAGGCCGCGCAACAGTCCGCCACCGCCAGTGAGCAAAATGCCATAGTACATAAGGTCACTTGCCAAATCTGGAGGGGTAACGTCTAAGGCATCCTTAACGGCTTTGGTGACCTCATCCAAAGGTCTATCCAACGCACGACGAATCTCTTCGGACTCAATACGTACCGACTTGGGAAGACCATTGATAACATCACGGCCATTAACCTCAACATCAAGCTCTTCTCGCAAAGGTGCGGCAGAACCAACCTTAATCTTGATATCTTCTGCAGTGCGCTCACCAATAGAGAGGTTATAGGCATCCCGAACATGCTCAAGGATGGTCTGATCAAACTCATCACCAGCGGTTCGGATGGACTGTGACACAACAATACCGCCCATGGCGATAACGGCAACTTCGGTTGTGCCGCCACCAATATCTACCACCATAGAACCCGTTGGGTCTTCAATGGGCAGGTCTGCTCCAATAGCTGCTGCCATAGGCTCTTCTATAAGATACGCCTGACGAGCACCAGCAGAAATAGTTGCTTCAAATACTGCGCGCTTCTCTACCGAGGTAACGCCTGAGGGAACGCAGACCACTACCCGTGGGCGCGGAGACCAAGGATACCGGCGAGAGCCACGGGCCTTCTCGATAAAATAGCGGAGCATGACCTCGGTTACATCAAAGTCTGCAATAACGCCATCCTTAAGTGGACGCACCGCCATGATGGAGCCGGGCGTACGACCAACCATGCGCTTTGCATCCGCACCAACTGCCAAAACACGCTCAGCGTCTTTATCAATGGCAACAACAGAGGGCTCATTGAGAACAATCCCCTGACCGCGCACGGATACCAGCGTATTTGCAGTACCAAGGTCTATGGCAAGATCGCCGCCATACTCACCAAATAATGAATCGAAAAAGGACATGTCGTTGTATCCTTCAGACGTATTTTACAAACGTAATTGCCCTAAAGCTACAGGCAATACAACTTTACTACTTGTTGGAGCTTGATGCCTGAGTATTTGCACTATCAGCTCCTGTTGCCTCGGTGCTTGCTGCAGAAGTAGAAGCAGTATCTGTCTCTTTGGTAGCAGACGTAGCAGCATCGGTGCTGGAGCTGGTGGCAATGTTGTTACCATTGCTTGCTTGAGAAGCATAGCTAGCACTCACGGCAGTTACCTTCCAAGAAATACCGTCACGGATAAGATCAACGGTATAGTCCTGGGTACCACCCTGAGCAAGGGTTGCGGTAACGTACACCTTAGAAGAGCTTATGGAGCGATCCACGCCGCCAATGGAAACTTTGGCACCCACGGGCAAGCTCGAAATAATCTCTGCCTGTTGTTCTGCAGAAAGTGAACTGCTGAAATACTGGTTTGCTTGGCCAGCATTAGAGACAGATTCAAAGAGCTGCGTAGCAACCGTTTCCTGCGTAGGATAGCCATAGCCTTTATAGAAGGCCGCACCACCCGCAGCGGCAAGCAAGAGCAGTATGATAAACAGGGTGATAAAAATCTTGCGCCCAATATGCCTATGCTTACGACGCACCTTACGATTACCCTTTTCTGCCTCGATAAGATCGGACTCGCTTACCGAGAAGAAACCAGTATCCTCGGGAGAAGGGATCATCTCGCCCGATTTGCCCAAAGGATCTAGCGGATCATAGGAGCCGGTGCCGGCATAGCCAGCTGCCTCCAAAAATGCATCGGTTTCCGAAGGCTGGTTGCCAACAAACGCGATCATAGCCTTCTGAGCAGCAGCATATGCTGCTTGCTGTTCATTTGTAAGCTCATAGCTTCCATCTGCAAGAGCATGACCAAAGGCATCGAGAGCCTCAGACATGCGATTGGCAGCAACGTATGCATCACCGAGCTGAGCATAGATTGCATTTTGATTGACCATGGGTGTAGAAAAATCAAGAGCCGTACGATATGCCTCTACGGCATCAATGGGACGACCAAGCTGCATAAAGCAGCCACCCAAACTGGTAAGTGCACTTGCAGGGTTGGGGTTTGTCTCGTCAATTGCAGCGTTACGGTATGCAATACCAGCATCACGAACATTGCCCAAAGCAAGCTGTGCTGCACCCAGTGCTACCTGTGCTTTATACGGAGTAGCATAGTCAGGATCTTGCAAAGCATTGGTCAAGACCTCTACTGCCTCTTGACTGCGTCCAGCAGCCAACAAAGCACGTCCTTGATTGCACAGCAAGGCACCACGCTTACCATATGCTTCATCGCGCAGGGCATCAGAATATGCCTGGGCAGCCTCATCAAAACGACCCAGCTTCATGAGCGAATTGCCCTTAAGGTGATCCGCTGCACCAAACAGCTCACCCGGATCCTTAACAGCTGCCATTGCAAATACAACAGAAGACCAATCTCCACGCTGATATGCAGTACGTGCTGCTTCGAATGCTTGCTGATCCATATTGCTCCTTCGATTATGCTACAAAAACAAGGATAGAGCGCTATGCCTTGTCGTGTTCAATACGAACAGACTCAATGACATCTCCTGCACGCAAAGCAGCAATGACATCAAATCCATCGATTGTTTGACCAAAAACAGTGTACCCGTTATCTAAATTATGTTGGGGGCCCAAGCAAAAGTAGAATTGAGAACCAGCGGAATCAGGCATCATAGAACGAGCCATGGCCAAGGCGCCATCCTCATGGCTGTTACGAGGATTTGTATCATACTCATGCTTGATGCAATAACCAGGACCACCCGTGCCAGGCATACCAAACTCACCGGATTTACCAGCAGCTACTTCCTCACTGCTAAGATCACGGGTGTTGGGGCAACCGCCCTGGATAACAAAACCTGGAACATAGCGATGAAACTTGAGATCATCATAAAAGCCAGACTCTGCCAACTCACAAAGGTTTCCCACATGAATAGGGGCACCTTCACCATCGAGCTTAACGCGGATTACGCCTTTGCTCGTGGTAAATACTGCAACCTCATCACCAGCGATTGTGTACTGGGGTGTATGCAATGGATCTCCAAGAAAACTCATTTGGTACCTTTCTTCATTTTGTCTATCTGAATTAGTTTACCAGCACATAAAACGGTTCACAGTTTGAGCAGAACGTCAGCTTATGATTCTGGATTCCAACTTTCATAGTTTTGCTCAAAGAGTGACTTGTAGGCCTCTTGGCTTGAGCCATTTTGCGATGAACGAAGAATCGACATGATGTCGGATTTATCGGAAGACGGATTATCTGACGCCAAGACTTTCTTCCACGCCTTGTTGATAATATCCAATCTATTACGCAGATAATTCCCTAAGGTAGCCATATGATTGATCTGCGTTACATAGGTACCTGTAGTGGTGTCCAGTGACTGAATTTCTGTAATCAAATTGCTGGTTTGATATGAAAGAGACTTTGCCTCATCCGCTGCTTTTGCACGAGCATCAGAGTCAGAACCAAACGCTATAGAGCTGAATGACTCAACGTTCTCATCGGTTTTTTGAGCAAGATCGCCCAGCTTTTTATACGCTTCAACCAGCTTCTTGTAGGTTTGCTCGTCACCTGATTCCACCTGCGTTGTGGGCGTGGTATCTGAATCCTGCCCTGTAAGCTTTTCTTTAACACCAGGAAATCCTGCCTTAGAGATATCCATCTGTGTTGTGTTTTGCGCAGAAGATCCCTGTGGCGCCCAGGGATGTGTAAGGTACAACACCGCGCAGCCCACTAACAAAAGTGAAGCTATAGCAGCAGTAACAACGGTACGTACGCTCGGGAGATTTTCAAAGGCATAACCGTTGTTGGAATTTGCAGGAAGCGCGCTTGCAATACGAGGAATAGCATGCGTTTGCTCTGCCTCGCAGTCCGATGAATCATCAGCCTGATCATTGCTTTGATCGTCTACATCATCAGGTTCCTCCAACATGTCATCCAAGGATGGAATATCCTGTGGCTGCAAAGTATGTGAGGCTTGTGGTTGAGGCGGGGTTGACTGCTCTAATGAAGGCAGATCTGCCAGCAAAGAAGCAACATCAGCTGGCGCTGCTACATCAGAATCCGATGCAGCATTGCGCGTTTGGTTACGCACGGGCTTATCGACAGATGTATCGGGCGGCAGTGATGGAAGCTTTTTCACAGATTTCTTGTGCTCGACAGGCATACCGCAAGAAGGACAAGCCTGTACACCATCTGGAACCAGCGCTCCACAGGTCTTGCAATACGTACCGTCAAGCTTGGGGATACTCATGGTGAGATCCAAGGTAGAGTGGCAGGCCGGACACACCGACGAACCGTTAGCAATATGCGTGCCACAATAAGGGCAAATCACGTGAGTCCTCCAGCAGACCAAGCAAATGGTGCCCTCAGTGGGGATCGAACCCACGGCCTTTCGCTCCGGAGGCGAACGCTCTAATCCACTGAGCTATGAGGGCATGTACGTACCAGTATAACCCGATAAATGTTACACCAACATGTACGATATCTATACCACAACAATTGAGCTTAAAATACGTAGTATTATTTGATACCTATACGATACGTTTTACAGATAGAGAACAGATGACGCAGAGTTCTAACACGCATACCGTAGGCGTTTTAAGCCTTGGTTTAATTGGTGGTTCATTTGCAAAGGCCTTTATACGCGGTGGATACACCGTGTATGCCTATGATGTAGCTAGCTCTAGTATGCACAAAGCACAGGCGGATGGCGTTGCTGGCACACTTGACGACACAACCATTGGAGCCTGTGAGCTTATTGTGCTGGCAGGTTATCCTGACGTATGCAAGCGTTGGCTTGAGGCTCATGCGGCCAGCATTGCAGCTGATGCCTTGGTCATAGACACTGCTGGTGTAAAACGTGCTTTGTGCCAAGCATGTACTAACATCGCGGCAGAGCACAGCTGGACCTTTATAGGTTGCCATCCCATGGCCGGAACTCAATTTTCTGGCTATGGCCATGCTCGAGCAAGCCTGTTTGTCAATGCGCCGCTGGTAGTCTGTTTACCCGAGAACTACCCAGGTACCTCAGAGTTGCTCGGACGCTTGCGTCTACTGCTTGAACCCTGTGGATTTGCCTCCTTTACCTGTGCAACGCCAGAATTTCATGATGAACAAATTGCCTACACCAGCCAGCTTGCTCACGTGGTGTCCAACGCTTACGTCAAAAGTCCTGCTGCTCAAGCTCACAAGGGCTTCTCGGCAGGATCGTATAAGGATTTAACGCGCGTAGCTCGCCTGAATGCAACCATGTGGACCGAGCTGTTCTTAGATAATGCAGACAAGCTCTCCGCAGAGATAGGCACCCTTATCCAAAACTTACAGGCCTACAAAGATGCCCTTGACACCAATGATGCTCATACGCTGCATGCACTGCTGGAAGAGGGCGACCGTCTTAAAAAGGAAGCTGAGGCTCGATGAATACTACGGTTACGGTCACTACCCCATCGGCACGCTACAACGTTTTTGTGGGTTCGGGACTTCTTGCGCAGCTGGGCACCATTACGCGCGAGGTCAATGGCGGTACGCGGGCGTTTGTAATCACCGACAGCACGGTCGGACCCCTATATTTAAAAAAGGTAAGCGATGCGCTTACGCAGGCAGGCTACACGGTTTTCTCGGCAGCGTTTGAAGCTGGCGAGAAGTCCAAGCATTTTGGCACCTTATCTGACCTGTTGGAGAGCATTGCTGCGGCGCAGCTTTCTCGCAAGGATGTAATAGTTGCCTTGGGCGGCGGTGTGGTCGGAGACATAGCTGGCCTGTGTGCAGCCCTGTATTTGCGCGGCATAGACGTTGTGCAGGTGCCCACCTCGCTGCTTGCCATGGTCGATTCTTCTGTGGGCGGCAAAACCGCAGTTGATCTGCAGGCCGGTAAAAATCTTGCGGGCGCTTTTTTGCAGCCACAGGCAGTCGTTGCAGATGTTGATGTTCTGGCAACCATAGCGCCTGAACTGTTTCGTGATAGCACCGCCGAGATTATCAAACATGCCGTGCTAGCGGATAGAGCAATGTTTGATCGGCTGATGAGCAAACCTTTGCTTGGTTCTGATTACAACACGCAAGCGCTAATAGATATTATTGTGCGCAACGTGCAGATCAAGCGCGATATTGTGCAGGCGGATGAGACGGAACAGGGTATGCGTCAAACGCTTAACCTTGGCCATACCATAGGCCATGCCGTTGAAGCAGCAAGTAACTTTAGTCTTGGTCACGGCAGCAGTGTTGCCATTGGCCTGTGCTGCCTGGTGCGCGGCGCTGCCAAGCTGGGCTGGTGCGATCCTTATTTGCTTCAACCCATTACACAAATCATCCAAGCACATGGTCTGCCCACTAACACAGACGTTGATCACGCAACCCTCTTTGAATATGCTACCCATGACAAAAAACGTCTCGCTCAAAGCGTTAACCTCATCGTACCTACCACCATTGGTGCTGTAGAAATAAAACCAATTTCCCTCACCCAGTTACAAGACCTTATTGACGCAGGCTGCGGCAAAGCCGGCTGTAGCAAATAAAAGGAGTATGATGGACGTCAAAATTACCCCGCATGAGCTCAGCGGCTCTGTGAACGCAATCTCATCCAAATCGGTTGCCCACCGCTTGCTCATTTGCGCAGCTCTTGCCGATAAGCCCTGCAATCTTGAATGCGATACAACAAGCGCCGACATCATGGCAACGGTAGACTGCCTACGGGAGCTGGGCGCACACATTACTCGAACACAAACGGGCTTTAGGGTTGTGCCCATCAAGCAGCGTGGACGTCACTTTTGGATGCCTCGTGCAAAACTTGATTGTCGTGAATCCGGTTCCACCCTGCGCTTTTTACTTCCAGTAATCTGTGCTCTTGGTACTAAGGCAGCTCTTTCCATGGGCGGCAAACTGCCGCAACGGCCGCTCTCTCCTTTATATGAACAGCTCATTGCATCTGGTGCTCAAATAACTCCGCAAGGCACGGTACCCATGATGGTTTCTGGTGCTATGCATGCAGGTATTTTTAGAATGCCTGGCAATGTATCTTCTCAATATGTCAGCGGCCTGCTTATGGCTGCCCCGCTCTTATCGGACACCTTGCAGGTTGTGGTTACAGAACCCGTAGAATCTCGTCCGTATATCCAACTTACCATCAATGCCATGCAGCAGTTTGGCGTACCCGTATACACAGAGCGCACCGTTGAATTTGATCAGAAGGTCACCATTTATACGGTTGATGGCTCTGCTCGGTATAGTTCACCGCAGACAGCGTATGTAGAAGGAGACTGGTCCAATGCGGCATTTTGGCTGTGCGCCGCAGCTTTGGGCGGTAACGGCATTGCTGTCAACCAGCTCAATCTATCAAGCGCGCAGGGTGATCGCTCCATCATGGCAGCACTTGCCCGCTTTGGCGCACGCATTTCTCGTAAGGGTAAATCCGCGCTGGCACTGGCAGATCATATTGATGCCTGTGTCTTAGACGTTGCCGATTTTCCAGATCTGGTTCCTCCCCTTGCCGTCGTTGCAGCGTTGGGTAAGGGAACTACCCAGCTCACGCGCGCGGGGCGCCTGCGGCTTAAGGAATCTGATCGCCTGCAAACGGTATGCCAGGGCCTGAGTGCCCTTGGTGCTACCATCCACATTCAGGACGATGGACTGGTTATCGAAGGCGTTGAGCAGCTCAAGGGTGGCGTGGTGGATGCTTCCAATGACCATCGCATTGCCATGATGGCCGCCCTTGCCGCCGTACGCTGTGAGGGCGACGTTATTATTCGCGGTGCACACTGTGTTACTAAGTCATATCCTCATTTCTTTGAGGACTATGCCCAACTGGGCGGGCTTGTTGAGAAGATAGAAGAGGTACAGGAATAATATGGCATCTACGTTTGGCACAAGCGTGCGTATCAACCTGTTTGGACAGTCTCATTCCGATGCCATTGGCGTATGTATAGAGGGTCTTCCTGCCGGGTTTTATATTGACCAACAAGCATTAGCGGCCTTTATGGCGCGACGCGCACCGGGACAAGCTGCTTGGTCTACGCCACGTAAGGAAGCAGATGCACCTCACTTTGTGTCTGGCCTTAATCCCGATGGCTACACCTGCGGCGCACCTCTTTGTGCACTCATCAAAAACAACAATACGCACTCGGCAGACTATGATGAGCTGGTCCGCATTCCTCGTCCTGGTCATGCAGACTTTCCCGCACAGCAAAAATGGCTGGGCTTCCAAGATGTGGCCGGCGGTGGGCATTTTTCTGGCAGACTGACCGCGCCTCTTTGCATTGCCGGTGGTATTGCCCTCCAGATGCTTGAGCACAATGACATTTTTGTTGCAGCTCACCTCAGTGAGGTGGCCGGTATTGCGGATGAGCACTTTGCAGCCTATCACAACGACAGCGCTTCTCGACATCTGCTGTACCAGCAGATGCAAGCGCTTCACGATGGACGTCCTTTTCCTGTTTTGAATGATCAGGCCAGCGCACAGATGCAGCAAGCCATTGCACAAGCACGCCATGATAAGGACTCGGTAGGTGGCATTATTGAGTGCGTGGCTACAGGGTTGCCTGCAGGTGTAGGAGGACCGCTGTTTGATGGCATTGAATCCGCCATTGCACGGATTGTGTTTGGCATTGGCGGCATAAAAGGACTGGAATTTGGCCGAGGCTTTGAAGCAGCATTGATGCGCGGCTCTGAACACAATGATGCCTATCACATGGAACAAAACACTATTGCTCCTCTTACCAATAATGCGGGCGGCAATCTGGGCGGCCTTACTACGGGCGCTCCCCTGCTGTTTAGAATGGCCGTTAAACCAACATCTTCCATTGGTCTTGAGCAGGATTCTGTGGATATGCAGCAAAAACATAACGCACGCCTTGCTGTGGTTGGGCGCCATGATCCTTGTATTGCTCCCCGCGCTGTTCCAGTAGCAGAAGCTATCATGGGTATTGCCCTGTTAGATCAGCTTATTTCCTATCCAGCACAGCAGACCTATGCTTCATTTGCAAAGGCTCTTGCTACTCAAAAACATGTAAACACGGATTTAGACTCACGTTCAAACACAGACTTAGACACGAAATAGGGTTGGTATGCAAGATCTTTCCGACATTCGTCAGCGCATAGACGAGATTGATGACAGTATTATTGATCTATTTGTGCAGCGTATGCACTGTGTTTCTGAGGTATCAGCATATAAAGCTGCACATAACTTACCCATACTGGACCCCAGTCGTGAGCGTGCAAAGCTCGCCTATGTAGCCTCACAAGTTCCTGACGCGCTCAAAAGCTCAAGCCAAATCCTCTTCTCGCTCCTTATGGAAACAGCCCGCGCAGCCGAACATACACAGCTTGATGGTCCCACCAGCAATACGCTTTTGGGCGATAGCATCTTAGCGGCCCAAGCCAACACGCCAGACCTGTTCCCACAAACAGCACTTGTGGCGTGCCAAGGCGTTGAAGGAGCCTACTCTCAAGTTGCCACCGATAAGCTCTTTAGACATCCCAACATATCCTTCTTTAACACCTTTGAAGGCGTTTTTAACGCTGTTGATATGGGCTTTAGTCGCTATGGCGTCATTCCTTTGGAAAATTCAACCGCTGGTTCGGTCACGCAAGTATATGACCTTATGATGAAATACGACTTCCACATAGCCCGCACACTGCGCCTTAAGGTGGATCATTGCGTTTTGGCAAAGCCGGGCACCCGTATGGAAGAGGTGACCGATATCTATAGTCACCCCCAGGCAATTGCACAGTCTTCTGAATTTTTGGACGCCCATAAAGCCATTACCGTCCATGTTGTCGAGAATACCGCGATGGCAGCACAGCTTGTTGCTCAGTCACCAAACAACACAAGCGCCGCTCTTTCGAGCCGCTGGTGCGCCGAGCTGTATGGCCTAGTTACCCTTGCAAAGAATGTGCAGGACAAAGGGAACAACTACACTCGCTTTGCCTGCATCAGCAAAGGTCTTGAGGTGTATCCGGGTGCGGACCGCAGTTCTCTTATGCTTGTGGTTGGCCATGAACCAGGTACGTTGTACAAAGTGCTTTCTCGATTTTATGCGCTGGACATCAATATTTGTAAGCTGGAAAGTCGCCCCATCCCAGATCGTGACTTCGAGTTTATGTTCTACTTTGATATAGAATGTCCCGTTGCTGCTCCCCAGTTTGCACTGCTCATGAACAGCTTGAGTGACGTATGTGAGGAGTTCCGCTACCTTGGAAGCTATTCGGAGCTGGTGTAATGGCAGATCAAACACACGCTTCTGCACACAACAATCCACAAAACCCGGCGACCCTCATCCCCTCTACGCCATATGGACTTGTTGGTCGCACGCTTGCGCACAGCTGGTCTTCCAAAATCCATGCGCAGCTGGGTAGCGCCCCCTATGCACACTATGAGCTTGAGCCGGAACAACTCGAGACATTCATCCATGCTGACGGCTGGCAGGGACTTAATGTAACCATCCCCTACAAGCGTGCCGCCGCTCAGCTGGCCGACGAACACTCTCAAGCGGTACAGGAGCTGGGTGCTGCTAACACGCTGGTGCGTCTTTCTAACAATACCATCTATGCCGAGAATACCGATGTGCTCGGTTTTTCTTGGATGCTTGAACGGTTTTGCACAACCCAGCTTGCCGGTAATGCTACCGACGTGCTTACCAACAAAAAGGTGCTTGTGTTGGGTAGCGGTGGTGCTTCACGCGCCATTTGCTATGTACTTAAGCAGGTACAAGCACAGCCCGTTGTGGTTTCTCGCACGGGCACGACCACCTACACCAACCTGCTGCCACAGCATCAGGATGCCACGCTCATTGTTAATACCACGCCGGTAGGTATGTATCCTCACGACTCCACCTCACCTGTATCTCAACAGACGCTTCAAGCGTTTTCACAGCTCAAAGGCGTATTAGATATTGTGTACAATCCAATACGCACGCGTCTTTGTCAACAGGCACACCAGCTAGCAATCCCTGCTCAAACCGGTTTATCCATGCTCGTTGCTCAGGCCTGGGCCTCCTCTAAACTTTGGCAGCAGCGCGCTCTTCCTGAAGAGTATATTGAGGCCATCGAGAAGGACCTCCAACGTCAGATTTTAAACATTACCTTTATCGGCATGCCTGGCTCTGGCAAGTCTTCTACCGGTAGAAAGCTTGCGCATATGCTTCAGCGTCCCTTTGTTGATCTTGACGATGCAACAGCTCTTGCGTGTGGTATGTCGCCAGCACGCTATATCACGCAGTATGGTGAGGCCGCTTTTAGAGACATAGAGACGCAGGTATTGGCACAGTACAGCCATGAATCTGGACTTATCATCTCTTGTGGCGGTGGGGTGGTTACCCGTCCAGAAAACCATGATCTACTGCATCGTAATTCAGTGGTGGTCATGATTGACCGCCCACTCAACGAACTTTCTGTTGAGGATCGACCGCTTTCGCAAACACAGGGTATCCAGGCGCTGGCAAAACAGCGTATGGACTTGTATTATAGCTGGTCAGACCATGTAGTTCAGACTACGGGATCTCCTCAAACAGACGCTGAAGCTACCAAGAACCTTCTTGATCTCTAACGTAAGGCTTTTACTAAAGAGCGTCACAAAATCCCCACTGCAGCTGCCATTTACGGAGAGCTGAGCACAACTCATAGATATATATACTTGCAAAACAGTGTAGCGTGCAATACTTATCGTTTAACAAAGCATGTAAAAGCACTTCAAAGAGTAAGGATGTAACGGGGATTTCTCGCACAAGCAATCATGAACTATGAAAACGTCGCAGCACACATTTTGGATAACATTGGCGGTAAACAAAACGTGCTCACCAGCACGGTCTGTATGACCCGTCTGCGGCTCAGCCTGAGCAATGTTGCCCTAGTAAATGAGGATGAGCTTGCGGCACTTGATAGCGTTTTAGGGGTTGTTTCTCGTGGGGACCACGGTATAGAAGTTGTGTTTGGACCTACGGTTGTCGAGAAGGTATATCAAAGCTTTACCTTGCTCATTGGTTCAAAAAATAATGAAACTACGCCTCCCGAGCGCCCACGTGGTGCTGTACGCGTTCACATTAGTCCTGCTCGTCGCCAATCCTTTGCTGCTCAAGCGCAAGCACTCATGACTGCAACACAAGACACGCAAGATGCACAGGCAGGTGTGGGTGCTAACGCTGCTGCCAAGACTATAAACGCCAACGATGATATTTCAACACTTGTTGCCGCCCTGGATAATGCACCAGCCACGCGCAAGGCTGTTTCTTTTTCTGCTTCACACAGACCGAGCGCGCAAAACAGACAAGGTACTCAAACAAAACCAGCAGCCCATAAAAAGGTGTTGGTATTGAACGGACCAAACATTAATATGTTAGGCATCCGTGAACCACAAATTTATGGCGCTCAAACCTATGCCGATCTTATCGACCTATGCCAGGATGAAGCCGGTAAACTAGGTTTTGAGGAATGCAGCTGTTTTCAATCCAATCATGAGGGAGATCTCGTGGATGAAATTCAGCATGCCTATGGTATCTATGACGGTATTATCTGTAATCCCGGTGCCTATACCCACACGTCCATTGCCCTACTTGATGCTCTCAAAGCGGTACAAATTCCCTGCATTGAAGTACATATCTCCGCAGTGGATGCTCGTGAGGACTTCCGCCAGGTCTCCTATATTCGTCAAGCATGCTTTGAGACCATTGTGGGACTGGGTCTTGCTGGCTATCGTAAAGCGCTGCAGTCTATGGCCCGATATCTGTCTCGTTAATCCATATTGCGTTAGTCCATGCTATGAGTGCTGTAGACCTTCTCGTCTTCCCATAACACTACTTGCCCTGCCTCAAGCGATTGGGGTACATCTATAAGGCGTTGATTAGAAGACCCTCTAAAGCGCAGGGTAATATCGTAGAGCTCCTTTATAAACATGCCATCAACCAGCACATCGAGGCAGGCCAAAATACGATCTGTTACCTCGGTATGGTGAAAGCCGCCCTCATTGATCTCTTCCCAAGTATCACCTGTGTAGCACCAGATGCTTTTGTTGGGAAATTCTTTGCGTACGCGCTCAAAAAATGCTACCAAACCACGCTGGTTTTCCGGCTCCATAGGCTCGCCACCCAATACGGTAAGCCCTTCAATCCAGCTGGGACGTAGGCTTTCTACAATGGTGTTTGCAACCTCTTCTGTAAATTCCTCACCAAAGCTAAAGCACCAAGTCTTAGCATTAAAGCATCCCTTGCAATGCCTGCGACATCCCGATACAAACAAACAGGTACGCACGCCTGTGCCGTTGGCAATATCCGAATATTTGATACCTGCGTAATGCATGGTGAAATCCTTTGCAAAAGTATACTACGAAGCATGTGTACAAAAATGCGAGCTACCTAGGCAGCCCGCATTAGTTGTTACAACATATACCGCTTAGAGATGAAGTACGCGGTCCTTAATCTCTTCGGTACGGCCCTGATTCCAGAACTGGGTACCAATATAGCCGCAGGTACGACGTGCTACATTGAGCTTATCCTGATCACGATTGCCGCAACGTGGGCATTCCCAAATCAGTTTGCCATCCGTATCTTCGATAATCGTAATCTCACCGTCATAGCCGCATTCCTGGCAGTAGTCACTCTTGGTATTGAGCTCGGCATACATGATGTTGTCGTAAATAAAACGCATAACGCTTACAACAGCTTCCAGGTTATCCTGCATGTTAGGAACCTCAACGTAGCTGATAGCCCCTCCTGGAGACAGGCGTTGGAATTGGCTCTCAAAAGCAAGCTTCGTAAACGCATCAATGGTTTCAGAAACGTGCACGTGATAGCTGTTAGTAATGTAGCCGTGGTCCGTGATATGAGGAATGACACCAAAGCGACGCTGCAATGACTTGGCAAACTTATAGGTTGTAGACTCAAGAGGCGTACCATACAGTGAGTAGTCTATATCCTCAGCCTCTTTCCATTGCGTGCACTTATCGTTCATGTGCTGCATAACAGAAAGTGCAAAGGGTGTAGCCTCCGGATCCGTATGAGAGTGCCCCGTCATAAAGCGTGTAGTCTCATACAGGCCAGCGTAGCCCAAAGAAATGGTGGAGTAGCCGCCATACAACAGCTTATCAATGGGCTCTCCCTTGCTCAGGCGAGCAAGGGCACCGTATTGCCACAGGATGGGTGCTGCATCGGAAAGCGTACCCAACAAACGCTCATGGCGGCAGCGCAATGCCTTATGACAGAGCTCAAGGCGCTCATCAAAAATCTCCCAAAAACGATCCATGTCACCACCAGAAGACAGTGCCACATCGGGAAGGTTGATGGTTACAACACCTTGGTTAAAGCGACCGTAGTACTTGGGCTTGCCGGGAACATAATTCTTAGCATGAGCGATATTGTTAAAGCCGCCCTCAGAGCGATCGGGCGTCAAGAAAGAACGGCATCCCATGCAGGTAAAGGTATCACCCTCACCTTCCTTCTCGCCAGTAGAGAGCTTGTATTCCTTCATCTTCTTCTCAGAAATATAATCGGGTACCAAGCGCTTGGCCGTGCACTTAGCAGCCAGCTGCGTTAGGTAGAAGAAGGGCTGACCAGGCTCAATGTTATCTTCCTCAAGGACATAAATAAGCTTGGGGAACGCGGGGGTAATCCACACGCCCTGCTCGTTACGAACGCCCTCATAACGCTGACGCAGGGTCTCCTCGATGATAAGTGCCAGATCCTTCTTGGTGCGCTCATCCTCAACCTCATTGAGATACATGAACACGGTTACAAACGGTGCCTGGCCATTGGTAGTCATCAGCGTGACCACCTGGTACTGGATGGTCTGAACACCGCGACGAATCTCATCACGAAGGCGCTTCTCTACAATCTCTTGCAGCTTGTCTGCAGCGGGCTCCACGCCAAGGCTATTAAGCTCGTCGATGGTCTGTGAGCGAATCTTCTTACGAGAAACGTCAACAAAGGGCGCCAAGTGAGACAGAGAGATGGACTGGCCACCATACTGGTTAGAAGCAACCTGAGCAATAATCTGCGTTGCAATGTTGCACGCAGTAGAAAAGCTGTGAGGTTTTTCTATCATAGTGCCCGAAATAACCGTGCCGTTTTGCAGCATGTCCTCCAGATTGACCAAGTCACAGTTGTGCATGTGCTGCGCGTAATAGTCTGCATCGTGGAAGTGGATAATGCCCTCATTATGAGCCGCTACTACGTCCTCCGGCAGCAGCATACGCATGGTAAGGTCTTTGGAAACCTCTCCGGCCATGTAATCGCGCTGCACCGAGTTAACGGTTGGGTTCTTGTTAGAATTTTCCTGCTTTACGTCCTCGTTATTGCACTCAATGAGCGACAAGATTTTGTCGTCCGTAGTGTTCTTCTGACGCTTAAGGCTTTGAAGATAGCGATAAATAATATACTTACGAGCCACCTCAAAACGATCCAGAGCCATGATCTCATCCTCAACCATGTCCTGAATCTCTTCTACTGTAACCGTGTGGCCTGCATCCTCACAACGATCGCGTACATTCTCTGCCGCATAGGTAATCTGACGCGGTGTCAGACGCATATCAGAGGGAACTTCATTATTGGCGGCGGTACTAGCGTTAGAGATTTTTTTGATGTCAAAAATAACCTCAGAACCGTTACGCTTAATAATCTTCATGGCAGAAACTTTCTTCTTTATGCAGATTGAGCTACCGAGAAAACCGATAAGCTACGCTGCTTTCTTCGACACCGTCTATCCTACTCTATTTGTGGGCCTTAAGTATGCACAATTTTCCTTAAACCACAAAATATTGTTGCTCAATTTATCTATAACCACAATATATGGTAGACGCTGAACAGGGGTTTTGTAAAGAGCTGCAGGTAGATAATTTGCGTCCAACACCACATATTGCGCTTGCAACCTTTTTCCCACACTCTTATGTCATGCACCACGAACCATGGGACGTTGGCTCCACATAATTTATCCACCAACATCCACCGATGCCGATAACCTTACTGTGCAAGCGCACACACTGACCGCAACCTTTATCTGCTAAATGCACTACACTAAGTAGGTTACCTGTTACATAATTGCACCAATGGTGAAAGGACTATTATGCCCAACGAGGGTAGTTACGAAGTTGCGCTTAAGCGCAGCAATGATATCCATCATGACATTGAATCTGGCAATGTTGCACCCTATACCATGCTTACGGGTGATCGCCCTACCGGACGCTTACACCTTGGCCACTACTTTGGCACCATTGCACAGAGGGTTCGTCTGCAAAACCTTGGTGTAGCCACCAATATTATTATTGCGGATTATCAGGTCATCACGGATCGAGATACCACGGAGCACATCCAGGACAATGTGTACAACATGGTTATGGATTATCTTGCCTGCGGCATTGATCCCAATAAGACTATGATTTTTACCCATTCTGCAGTTCCCGCAGCAAATCAGCTTATGCTTCCCTTCCTATCGTTAGTGACCGAAGCAGAACTCAAGCGCAATCCAACCGTCAAGGCAGAGCAGGCAGCCTCTGGCCATGCACTTACCGGCTTACTCCTTACCTATCCCATACATCAGGCCTGTGACATCTTGTTCTGCAAGGGTAATCTCGTACCCGTAGGGCGCGATCAGTTGCCTCACATTGAAATTACCAGCAAAATTGCTCGTCGCTTTAATGAGCGCTATGGCAAAGTGTTTCCCGAGGTATCCGGTCTACTCACCTCTACCCCACTACTTCCCGGTCTTGATGGACGAAAAATGTCCAAATCTTACGGTAACGCCATCTCTTTGTGCATGACCGAGGAAGAAACCGCCAAGCTTATTAAGAAGTCCAAAACAGACTCTGAGCGTGCCATCACCTTTGATCCCGAGAATCGCCCTGGCGTAAGCGCACTGCTTACCACCGCAAGTATCTGTACTGGCCGTAAGCCCCAAGAAATCGCAGAAGAAATTGGTATGGGCGGGTCCGGACAGCTCAAACGCTATGTTACCGAAGTGGTTAATAGTTACTTTGCTCCTATACGCGAGCGCCGTCGTTCATATGAGCAAAATCTTCCCTACATCAAAGAAATTCTGCATGAAGGCAATAAAAAAGCAAACGCCCTTGCCGAGAAAACCTTGGATGAGGTACGTGAAGCTATGGGTATGACGTACTAACGTTAATAAAATAGTTCTACATGCCGGTAAAGGTGAATGAGAACTTCTTATTCACCTTTTTCTTCACTGATTTTTGATTTAAAAAAACCGCCCCACTTAGGTGAGGCGGTTTATTACTCTATCTATGCGAGCGCGTAGCTTAGAGAACCATCATTGCGATGGTAAGGATGATGATGGAAGCCAAAGCAATGGTTCCAACAACCTTAATAGCAAACTTAACCCATGTACCGTACTCAATACGAGACAGAGCCAAGCCACCCATGATTGCACCATTAGTAGGAGTAATCAGGTTTACAGCACCGGAAGCTGCAGAGAAGATCATGATCATAACTGCAGGGTTGAAGCCAAGCTGCTGAGCCAGAGGTCCCATGATAGGCATGGACACGGTTGCCATACCAGAGGTGGAAGGAATGAGGAAGGACAGCAGGAAGTACAGCAGGTAGCTACCAACAGAGAAGACAACACCCGAAGTGCCTGCAAGAGCTGTAGCCGCAGCGTTCAAAACGTAGGTAGAAAGACCAGTAGAGCTCATAACTACCGATACACCACGGGAAAGAGCAATGATCATTACTACGGACATCATGTCGCCAGCACCGGCCATGAACTCATCAACGATTTCATGCTCGGAAAGGCCACCAACAACACCAATAATAATAGCAAGGAGCAAGAACCAAGTGGTGGACTCTGCAAAGTACCATTGACCAAGAGGGGTACCGGTCAAGAAAGAGGACCAACCAGCATTGTCGGTAACAGAAGTGGTAAGCGTACCCTTTACATCACCATCGAATGCAAGGTCACCAATCTTCTGATCCTTATAGGTGTCAATGAGATCGTCAGCCGTAATATCGGTAACTTCTTCGTGAGAAGCAGCATCAGAAACAAATACATTTACATTAAGGTCTTCCCAAGGTACGAAGGAAATAACCATGATGATAAATGCTGCAGCAAAAATGCCCAGAACAGCCTTCTGCTTGCCGGTAAGCTTAACGTCCTTGCCGGTCTCCTCAGAAGCGCCACCATAGGTAGCCTCTGCATTTTCAACCTCAGTAGCAGAAAGAAGCGTACGAGAAGGATCAGCCTTAACACGCTTTGCATACTGAATGGTAAAGAATACAGCGATGAGATAAGAAACAACCAAAAGGGCAACGCCCAAGAAGATAACGATGGACTGGTTAACCTCAATGCCAGCAGAAGTAAGAGCTGCTGCTGCTACACCAGTTGCAAAGGGGTTTACGGTAGAACCAAGGCAACCAACACCAGCACCAAGAAGAACCATCATTGCACCCGTAAGGGTATCAAAACCAGCAGCCATCATGGTTGCGGAAAGCAGAGCATAGAAACCTACGGTCTCTTCGCACATACCATAGGTGGAGCCACCAATAGCAAACAGAGCCATAAGAATAGGGATAAGCTTGATCTCATTGCCGCCCATCTTACGAACGAGTGTTGCAATACCATCATTAAGAGCGTTGGTCTTGTTTACGATTCCAAGGAATCCACCAAGAACCATTACGAACAAGCAAACGTCAATAGCGTCTGCAAAACCCCTAGCGGGAGCCATCGTGAAGTCACCGAGCGTAGCGCCGGTAACATCCGCAGTGGTGCCTGCTATTGCAATAGTAATCAGACATACTGCTGCAAGGATAATGAAGATGATGGAGAAGGATGTAAGCATCTCCCTCTTCTTCTTAGGCTGTGCCTGGTCTGCCATGACCGTTCTCCTTTCGTGAGAAACATAAGCAACAACGAACAAAAATAGAACAACTAAAATGCTGCCTATCACTTACATACTGATTTTTGCAGATTCAGTGCAAAAATGCACATAATATTTCTGACCGTTATTCAATAGTCGGTGAGCGTAGTTTTAACAACAACCTTGATTTTTAAAAAAACTTGTAGATGGACTTGAAAATAGCTTACTAGCATATTACCAGTACACTTTTCGTGTCCCTCTTTTTTTATTCTTTTCTAAAAAATAGTTGTAGTTTCATTTCAGTATAGTTTTATGCATAAATACTGCAGTTTTTCTCACTTTTATTGTATAAGTTAAGTAGCCGTTCATGGAACAGTTCTTGACATAGAAAGAAAAACATTGTCCGAAACTAAAGTTTAGCTCAACACATACATAACGCTGAAATAAATACGAGTAAGCATGGCACCTCTCTAAAAGACCTCCCTGGATTGGACCAAGGAGGTCTTAGTACCACTTATATTAGTACATGCTTACTTAAGGGTTGCGTACATTACAGCCTTAATGGTGTGCATGCGGTTCTCTGCCTCTTGGAAAACCTTGGAAGCAGGAGACTCAAATACCTCGTCGGTAACTTCCATCTCAGTGATACCAAACTTCTCAGCAACCTCAGCACCCTTTTTGGTGTTGGTGTCGTGGAAGGAAGGCAGGCAGTGCATGAAGATAGCATCAGGAGCAGCCATAGCCATAACCTCAGAGGTTACACGGTAAGGCTCCATCAGAGGAATGCGCTGCTTGTAAAGCTCATCGGGCTCGCCCATGGATACCCAGATGTCGGTGTAGATAACGTGAGCACCCTTTACACCCTCAGCAACATCAGAAGTAAGGGTAATGGTAGAACCATTCTCAGCAGCAATCTCGCGGCAAGTAGCAACAAGATCCTCTGCAGGCATGTTCTCCTCAGGACCGCAAGCAACAAAGTTCATGCCAAGCTTGGCGCAAACAACCATAAGGGAGTTAGCAACGTTGTTACGAGCATCGCCCATGAATACCAGGGTCTTACCCTTGATGTCGTTGTTGAAGTTCTCCTTAACGGTAAGGATATCAGCAAGCATCTGAGTGGGGTGGAAATCGTCGGTCAGACCATTCCATACAGGTACGCCAGCCTTATCGGAAAGCTCCTGTACGACATCCTGATCAAAACCACGGTACTCAATACCATCATACATACGGCCAAGTACGCGAGCGGTGTCCTCTACGGACTCCTTGTGGCCCATCTGAGAACCAGTAGGCTCAAGATAAGTTACGCCCATACCAAGGTCATAAGCGCCAACCTCAAATGCGCAACGAGTACGAGTGGAGGTCTTCTCAAAAATAAGAGCAACATTCTTGCCCTCAAGATAACGGTGAGGCACACCAGTCATCTTCATGCGCTTGAACTCAGCGGAAAGGTCAAGCAAGTAGTTAATCTCCTCGGTAGAGAAGTCAAGCAGCTTAAGGAAGCTGCGACCAGAAAGGCTTACACCCATAGATCTGATCCTTTCAAATAGAAAACAACAACCGGGAACTCCCGGATAGTACCTAATTAAACAGTACTAGTCCGGAGATGAGTGTAACTCACCCCCGGACCGAGACCTAGAACTCTATAAGACTAGAGATCCTCACGTACAAAAGGCATGCTCATGCAGCGTGGGCCACCACGGCCGCGGGAGAGCTCTGCGGAAGGTGCAACGAGAAGGTCAAGACCTTCCTTGTACAGTACGTCATTGGTAACAGAGTTGCGCTGATATACGCAAATCTTACCAGGAGCAACGCACAGGGTGTTGGAACCATCGTTCCACTGCTCACGAGCAGCTGCAACAGGATCGCCGCCACCGCAAGGAATGAGCTTAACAGCGTCAAGACCCATAGCCATTGCAAGAATGTGCTCGAGGGTGTCGTTCATCTCTTCGATCTTGATCTCGCCCTCAGCAGCACCCTTGGTGAGCTTGAATACGCGCAGCGTACCCATGATTGCTGGGTGGATGGTGAACTTGTCAACATCAATCTGAGTAAAGACGGTGTCAAGGTGCATGAATGCACGAGAGGAAGGAATGTCAAATGCGTAGATGGTGTCGATCTCGCACTCGTCGCCCTTCTCCCAGAACATGTTCTGAGCCATGATGTCAATAGCAGCAGCCTGGGTGCGCTGAGAAATACCAACAGCCAGGGTGTGAGCGTTGATGTTAAGAACGTCGCCGCCCTCGGTGTGAGCTGCAGAGTCACGACGGAACCACAAAGGAGCGTCATTGTACTCAGGGTGATCGCGGAAGATGTACTTACCGAAGAGGGTCTCGCGGTTACGAGTTACGGAGTACATACGATTGAGGTTAACACCCTTACCTACGATTGCGAAGGGATCGCGAGTGAAGTAGGTGTTAGGCATGGGGTCAATCAAAAGGTCAGACTCGCCATCGGAGTCATGACCAACAATCTCGTCAAGAAGAGCGGTGGAGTTGGTGGGAAGCTCAAGCTCATTCTTACGGATACCAGCAATAGACTTCTCTACAAAAGTCTGGGTATCAGTAATGGAGTCCATGAACTCCTTAACGGCTGCACGAGCGGTTGCACCATGAAGGCCAGACTCGTCGAGCCACTGATTAGTGAATTCCTCACGAGAACCAGCAGCGTCAAGTGCCTCAGCAGTCAACTTCTCGAGGTATACAACCTCAGCACCTGCCTCCTGAAGAAGCTCAGCAAACTTGTCATGCTCAGCCTGAGCTACCTCAAGAAAAGGTACGTCGTCGAACAAAAGACGACCAAGCTCATCGGGGGGAAGATTGAGAAGCTCCTCGCCAGGGCGGTGAAGGCAAACCTTCTTCAGAGAGCCAATCTCGCTGTGGACGTAGAGTCCGTTAGCCATTGTCCCTCCTCCTTTCAATGTCGCATCCCTGCGACGTATCTGGATTGTACATGCGTATGCATGCACCACTACCAACACGGCACCGTAGCACAACCAAGTACCACGCCCGTGGATTTACGATTATCAATATACATTCATTATTCAGTAATGCAACGAGAAAATCTGAACGGTATATTTGCGTCTGTTAACGGTCTTGAAATACTAAACAACTCATAAACTAACCATATATCCAGCATAAACTATGAGAATTAACTGGACTTTCTATTTTTCACTTGAAATTTCATTTATCTTTTTTGTAATTTTTCGTCCTGAATTTACACATTTCTTACAAAAGTTTTAGGTATTTCGAGAATTTCAGAATATTCAAGATATTGGGTAATTTATGCAATAAATACTAGTAATCGGATATTGCGATTTTTGTTTATTACCCCCTATTTTCTTGTAATGGGGGCCTTACATGCGAACAAACCAGCTTATAAACAGAAGCTAGTACTCATTTATACTCTGCTACAAATGTTTGCTTTTACATGTACAAGTAATTGTCGTTTTTACCCTATCCCTGTAATAGATCTAAAATTTTTTCCTTATCTTTTAGGGTGGAAAACTCTTTAAAAGAATGCCCATCTAAATGCAAAACCTTATTACAGGCAGTCATGAGGAACTCATAGTCATGAGAAATGATAAGAACAATTTTCTGTTTTTCCTGGAGTCGCTTCATTCTCTCTGCAATAAGCCGCATATTGTTTGCATCTAATCCACTTGTAGGCTCATCAAACAGATAGACATCCCTTTCCAAAAGCTCAGCTACTGCAATGGTCAAGCGCTGCTTCTGACCACCTGACAGAATTTGCGGATGTAAGGCTTTTACTGTCTCTAAATGAAACTGACGTAGGATTTCATCTGTATCGGCCTTTGGATTGCTTAGACGCAGTTCATCTTCAAGAGAAACCTCAAAGAGGTTGCTGTCAGTATTATTTGATAGGTAATAAATCTTTTTCTTTCTTTTTGATCTCGTTATGCGCTGCCCATTAAGGACTATGCTGCCCTTTTGTTCCTTAAGCAGGCCGCTTACTAGTTTACATAAGCTGCTTTTTCCAACACCGTTATCCCCTATGATTCCGTAGACATTGCCACTCTTAAATGAATAGCTGAGGTTGCTTATGAGCTTTTTATTCTTATACGAAAAACAGAGCTTATCTAACTCCAGTACCTTTGAATTGAGTTCTTCTCTTGAGATTGCTTGTCCAACAACACGATCTAGGTCATATGCTCTCAGTCCCGCTGTTTTGAAGAAATCATTACTACTTGCAAGAAGTTCTTTTTCTGAAAAAGAGGCTTTGATCTCACCATTCTCAAGGTAATAATAGGTATCGACAAGCCCCTGTAAATAGTAAATTCTATGCTCAGAAATCACCATTGTTTTTCTTTGCGCTTTTAATGACAGCATCAATGCTCTTAACGCCTCTACGCTTTTCATATCAAGATTAGCCGATGGCTCATCAAAAACATAAATTGGTGGATCAAGAGCATTTATAGAGGCAATTGCAATTTTTTGTCGTTCACCACTTGAAAGGTGAAGGAGCTCTTTATCAATCAAATCTTCACCATTAATTGAAGAGAGTGCCTCTGTAATCCTTTTTGCAATTTTTTCTCGGTCTACTCCATAATTTTCTAAGCCAAAGGCAATTTCATCAGCTACGTTATCTGCAAAGAACTGACTTTTAGGGTTTTGAAAAATTGAACCGACTCGTCTTCCTATTTCATAGAGTTCCCTCTCACGGGGATTCATGTCTCCTAGTGCAATGTTTCCGCTTACATTCCCAGCATAAAATTTATATGCAAGCCCATTTAGTATTCTTGTTAGTGTTGTCTTTCCGCATCCACTGGCCCCAATAAGAGCGACCACCTCTCCTTTTTGAATTTCTAAATTGATATTTTTGAGTATGGTTTTAGGATTTTGATTGTATGAAAAACTAAGCTGATCAAGTGTAATCACCCTATCATCGCCCCTTCCATAAAGTACAGACCAACTGTACAAAGAACAGCTAAGGTGACTACAACAGCATCAACCTTTCTGAATTTTATTTCTCGCCTTGAGCTGTGCTTCCCGCTAGCAGAGATTCCCCTTACTTCAGATGCAGCTGCTAGTTCCTCGGCAATTTTGGACGCAGAAAACATCATAGGAACAAACAAATATTCCATCATTACCAGCGGTTTTCTAAAAGAGAGCAGTCCTCGTAAGGTAAGTGAATCAATAATCTCCGAAAACTCGCTCTTTACCACAGGAAAAAATCTCATCATAAAAATCAGTGGCAGAGCTATATTCCTGTGGACTCTCATTTTCTTCATTACGGCCATGAGCTCGCCTGGTGATGTTTTCATTATTGGTATAACAGATAAAACAATAACCAGGGTCCTCATAACTATAAAAAGAAACATATCCGGAAGAATAATCCCAAATCCATTTCCTTTTGAAGCCAGCCGTAGAGCGCTGATAAATATGAGTGCAAGCATGATTTTTACGCTCGATTTGCCATATCCTACTATGGATACATAGAGCAGAAGAATAACAGCCAGTAGAAAAAGTACAGTATCTTTGGACAACATTGCCGCCAAAAATACTGTACTTACAAATACCGCTATTTTGGAACGTAAATCCAAATGCATTATTGGAGTATGCCTATCTTTTTAAAGTGTTTCTCGGTCATTTTATTTCCTAAATAGCATCCCAGTACGGCCGCTACTGCAGTCAATGCCAAAGAAATAAGCACCCACTTCTCATCCGTATAATACTGTGTTTGAATTTGAACCTGCTCCGAAGATACTCCCGTTTTAAGAAATGCATCTTTAAAGAACCAAATTTCACTCATTCCATGAGCTGCTCTTGTAAGCGAGGTAATAATCCAAGCAATCGTAATTCTTTTTACATTCCTATAGCTATCAGTGCCTATCATAGACAACTCTGCCAGAATGCCACCGCCTAAAAACCAGGGAAACATAAACGGTCCCATAAAGAGCGTTGCTAAAACTGCTTGCAAGATATTGTAAATAAGGGCAACCCCAGGCTTCCCAACTTTCATTGCCATGTATACGAAAAAGGGGCCTAAAATTAATGCCGTAAACACCGCATTAAAAATCATGTTAAAGAATAGTGATGCCCCCGTTACCATGGAAAACGCTATAAACACTACAATCATGATTGCAGAAAAGATTCCTATGGTTGCCAAATCCTTTACGGATAATTTCTTTGTGCTTTCCATAAACATTCCCTTCATTGTGTCTGTAAAGATAAAGGCAATGTTTATTGTTAAGGCTATCTAACTTTAATTTCTTGCTAAATCAGACTGAATGTACTGTTTTAGACATCTTTCTATACGCAGAGGGCGTAAGGTTGTACTTCTTTTTGAACGCGTTAGAGAATTTAGAGTGATCAGTATAGCCAACTTGAAGAGCAATTTGGGTAATGGGAAGAGCGGAATCTTTTAATAAACTCGCAGCCACCTCCAAACGCTTTTTGATTATGGTTCCATTGATCGTTTCACCGTAGATGCTCCTATAACAGGTTTTCATCGTCGTACTCTTTATATGAAACTCTTCAGACAAAGTTTTATACGTTACGGTCTTATCAAAGTTTTGCAGTACGTACTCGTGGATCTTTTTAACAATGTCAGTATTGCTTTTCACAAAATACTGCCGGTTATTGTCACTATGGAGCAGCGTATTTTTCACCGTTATAAGATACAAAAACAGTTCTTGAAATTTTACTTGTAGGTACTCGACGATAATATCGTCTGAAACGGTATACATTTCAGAAAAAATATGCTCAATCTCAGCTGTAGCCCGCTGTAAAAATAGTTTATCTTCGTAACAAATCTCTTGTAGGACAGACTCGTAGTTTATTCCAAACACTCTTTCTAAACAGTGTATTTCCTCATCAAACTCTGAAGGTGTTATACAAAAAGTAACACCGTGATAATGACTTATAGGAAAGAAGGATTCTTGAGAGCTATTGCTTATTACGTTGATAGCAAAATCTCCGGCTTCCATATAGGTTATAGTTCCGTCTCTTAGCACGCATTCAAATCTGCCTTCCCTACAATGGTTGATCTCATACCTTTTTACCGTGTGTAAGACATCGGGAAGGGAGCTTGTCATTTTTGCTACATGGATATCGTTATAAAATACGCTGACCCCTTTAAAAATTTGGTACTCCGTAATGACATACGTACCATTTTTCAGATCACCATACTCATAAACCTTGCCTTTTGAGGATTCTATTACTTTTTTCTTATCTCTTCCGTAAAGATGACTCATGTAGTCCATAGTGATTACCTTGCATCTCTTTTGTGCGGTATCGTTGCGGTATCGTTTTCTAACGATACTACTCTAATAAATTGTTGATTTGTTTATTGGGTAGCTCTGATTCATGCTTTTATCGAACGTTTTGCAATAAAATACTCCAACAGCGATACGTTTTATATTCCCTAACAGATGGATTCACCATGGCAGAAACACTCACACTCACAATTGAACGAATGATGTATGGAACAGATGCCATAGCACACGATACCACTGGTAAAACCATCTTTGTATATGGCGCTGTACCTGGCGATACGGTTTGCGCACAAATTACTTCTTATGGCAAGACCTATAACAAAGCACGTGTGGTCAAGGTCTTAGAAGCTGGACCTTATCATCGTGAAGCTGCGTGCTCTGCCGCTGAACTGGCAAGCGGCTGTCCATGGGCTCAAATAAACTATGATCAGCAGCTGGTGGCAAAGCGCGCCAATGTTGTAGATGCCCTCACCCGTATTGGCCATTTTGATCCACTCTACACAGAGGAGCTTGTGGATGCATGCAACTCCCCTTCCGATGAATGGGAGTACCGCAACAAACTTGAGTTGGGATTTGAACGTAAGGGAGGTCGTGCACAGCTTGGCGTGCACGCTCTTAACACCAATGAGCTGATCAAGCTTGACCAGACCTTGTTGTTGCCAAAACAGCTTGCAAAGCTACCTAAGGCAATTTCGGGCGCACTCTCCTACCTATCCAACTCGCATGATCTATCTTTTACGCGAGTAGGTATTCGAGCATCTAAACGCACCAAGGATGTAGAAGTCGCTTTATGGACAGAGCCTGGACCATTCCCCCGTGCCCAGGTTGCACGCGTGCTCAACGACGCAGCCAAGCTTACGAGCGTGGTTCGTGTGATGAGTAAGGGCCGTACAAAGGCACGTAAGATTGCCGGTGTGGAGCGCCTAAGCGGTAAAGGTTTTTGGACTGAGAAAATCGGTGAAGAAACCATGCTTTTATCGGCACCCTCTTTTTCCCAAGTGAACACGAAAGGTGCAGAGCGCTTAGTTGAGCTGGTAATGGAGGGACTCGACCCTCAAGCAGATGATGTTGCTATGGATCTATACAGTGGAGCGGGCACCTTTACCCTCCCCCTAGCGCGTGCCTGTTCTTTTGTATACGCCGTAGAAAGCTATGGTCCTGCTGTAAAGGATTTACGTCGTAACATGCAGCAAGCAAGGCTAGATAACATTGATGCTGTTGGCGGTGATGCCGCACGTGAGTTCCCGCAGGGTGAAGCAGATATTATCGTAGTAGATCCACCGCGTGCAGGATTGGCTCCTGAAGTCATAGAGCTTCTCTGCAAACAACCTGCTCGTTCCATAGCCTACGTGTCATGTGATCCTGCAACGCTAGCGCGTGATGTAGCGCGTTTTGCTGCGGATGGTACCTTTGCTCCCGTTCGTATTACGCCCGTTGATTTGTTCCCGCAAACTTTTCATATAGAGTGCGTGTGTTTGCTGTCAAGGGCGGACTAGCTGGGTGCAGATTAGGCTTTGTGTAGCTGGGTTTTATGGTGGCTATTGTTAAAAGGTGCAGCTTGTGGCTGCTTTAGGCGGGATGATAACGGATGTTAGCTGTAATTTTGCTGTTTGTGGAAATATGTCAATAGCTTGGGGTCGAGTGCACAAGATGGATATTGGTGAAAATGCACCCACCTGCACCCATCCTACTGGTGTAAGAAAATATAGCTCGAAAGGTAAAATAGGGTGTAATCATATGTGCGAGGAGAGATACATTACGCTTATTAAAAATAATCCAATATCATTTAGAAATCGCATGAAAGAATTGCGTTTTGACTATCTAGTTGTCCTTTTGTATTTAGCATTGTTATTCGGAGTAACCATGGCAGTTTATCACCTGTTTTTTAAGGGAATTCCGAAAATGAATGAGACACAGTCGCAACTCATTGCTTTATTGACATCAGTTATTCCGATTATTCTAATTTTTGCTTATTTGGATTATGCAAAAGATGGCAGTATTGGTAAACGAAAAGCTAGTCTAAAACTCGTCTATAAACGTAAATCTTTTCAATCAAGCGTTATAAGAAACGTAATCAAAATTTTTACCATGGCAACTAGGACATATGAGTACGATTCATGGAATCTATACTGACTTTGACATATGGGCTATCGTGCTGTTTTTTATGAGCATCGGATTTGCTGTGCTGTTGTTATTAACGGGTTTCATGCGCAAGGATAAAAGACATTTGGGCGATTTATTGGCGCATACGCAAGTACAAAATCAATAACAGACTAGAGATTTAAGAGGTGATTATATGAGGATCTATAGCAATAAGGAAGAACTGAAATCAGAGATAAAGAAGACCTTTGAGAAATACATTGCTGAATTTGATGCTATCTCTGAGGCGTTAAAAGATAAGCGTGTTGATGAGGTTGATCGGACACCAGCAGAAAATCTCGCCTATCAAGTCGGCTGGACGACCTTGCTTCTTCAATGGGAAGAAGGTGAGAAAAATGGGCGGAAGGTAAGTACTCCGTCTGATCAGTTTAAGTGGAATCAACTGGGTGAACTATACCAGTGGTTTACTGATACCTATGCCCACCTGTCACTAGAAGAGTTGAAGACCAAATTAAAAGAGAATATTGCTTCCATTTACGCAATGATTGATGACTTAAGTGAGGAAGAATTGTTCAAACCACATATGAGGGTCTGGGCGGATGAAGCGACCAAAACAGCCGTGTGGGAAGTGTATAAGTTTATTCACGTGAATACCGTTGCACCTTTTGGAACATTCAGAACCAAGATCAGGAAATGGAAAAAGGTAGTACTGTAGAAAAAGGAATCCAGGAACCTATTTGTTTTTATCAGGATATTTAGGTTTGGAATCGCTGGAAAGGTGACTTTTATCAAGCGATATAACGGCACATGCTACAATAACCATTAGTAATTGTTTTATGAAGGTATCAGAAGATGGCAATCAATAAATCCTTTTCTAGATAATGAGAGAGGTTAAATCCTCTCGGTATGTATAAGGAGGATTTATGATACATGTTGATGCTTTAACAAAAGTCGTAGGTACAAGAACTTTATTTGCCATTGACCATCTAGCTATTAATATCTATGACAAGATTGGCTTAATTGGCGATAACGGTACTGGAAAAACCACATTTTTGAGGATACTTTCAAACCTTGATACTGACTATACAGGGCATGTTCATGCGGATACTAAAATTACTTATTTGCTTAATGATTCGGATGATACATTTAGTTGCGTAGATCAGTATGGATCTCAGCAGAATAGTAGTCCAGGCGAGCGGCAGAGACAAAAGCTGGAGGATCTTTTAGCCGACAATAGAACCTTTGTGCTTATTGATGAGCCAACATCCCATCTGGATAGTAAGCAAAAAGATGCATTAGCTAAGCGTCTACAATCTCGTAATAAGGGATTTATTCTCGTTTCCCATGATCGAGATTTTATTAATCAAACATGTACGATAATTTTTGAACTGATACACGGGAAAATTGAGATTTATAATGGCGATTATTCATTTTACTTATCAGAACGAGAAAAGCGCAATACGTTTGCTGAGCGAGAATATCAGAATTATACAAAAGAAAAGAAGCGTCTTTTACACGTTGCAAATGCGATAAAGCAGCAGTCTGCAAAAGTAAAAACCACACCAAAAAGGATGGGTAATTCAGAAGCTAGGCTGCACAAAATGGGCGGTCAGCAAAATAAGAAAAAGCTCGACAAACAGGTAAAAACTACTTTGGAGAGAATGAATCAGCTTGAAGTGAAGAACAAGCCCTATCAAACTACTGCAATCAAGCTTAGTATGGATGAGCGAGAAAAAATTCATGCGAAAGTGATCATTAAGGCAGAAAATCTCAACAAAAGCTTTGATGGTAAGGTCATTTTTAAGAATGCCAATTTTACAATAGACAATATGAGCAAAGTCGCTTTACTGGGAGATAACGGTACCGGAAAAACAACACTGCTTAAGATGATTCTTCACGGGGAAGTTTGGACACATCCAAACTTACGAATTGGTTATTATAGTCAGCTGGAAGAAACACTCGACTGCATAAAGACAATTCTAGACAATGTTTTGCCTTACTCGATCTATGACCAGTCAATGACGAGAATAATTTTAGCTCGTTTAGGTTTTAAAGCAGATGATGTGTTTAAGCAAGTGCACGTGCTTAGTGACGGTGAAAAAGCGAAGGTAAAATTGCGAAGCTTTTAACGGGTGATTTTAATTACTTGATAATGGATGAGCCAACTAACTTTCTAGATCTTCGTACCATAGAAGCCCTAGAAGATTTACTTCAAGGCTATGACAGACCATTGCTCTTTGTAACGCATGATGTGTCTTTTATCAATACGGTAGCGAATTCTTTGTTGCTTATCTCAGATAAAAAGATTACTGATTTTAAAGGCAGCCTACAAGAATTCAATGAGAGAAGTATCCGACCGAAAGATAGCAAAAAGCAGGATGGGTTTCTCATTGATTTTAGATTGGCCGCAATTAACAATCGACTAGCTTCGCATATTTCAAAAGGAGAACGAGACGAGCTATTAGCTGAATACAACGATCTTATAAAACAGAAAAACAAAAGTTAGGCTCTTAGAATATTCTTGAAAACACCAGCTATAAATTTCTCTTGACATAGTGACATATCGTATTATTATATAGTTTGAATTCAAACTATATAGCGGTGATACCAGTGACGGATAATTTCCACTTTCAGTTGATGCAATTATTTAACGGTCATAACCAAGTTCTGCAAAAAGAGGCTAGAACCCTGGGGCTTTCCCCTGGCCAGCCAAAGATTCTTGAATGTTTAGATTCAAAACAAGCACTTTCTCCAAAACAGATCGGAAAAATGTGCATAATTGATAAGGCGACAATGACGAGCCTTCTAGAAAAAATGGAGAAAGACGGTCTTGTCATACGTTTTGCTAACCCCGCAGACAAGCGTTCTGTTCTTATTAGCCTGACCGATAAGGGCATGGGTCTGGCAAAGCAAATCAATAGCTCCTACAGCAATATAGACGAAACGGTCCTGTCCTGTCTTTCGACAGAAGAGAAAGACCAGTTTCTTGGCTGGATCAGGCTTGTCGCATCGAAGTATATAGAGGACTGATCTTATGAAGGGAGGATTACGATGAACAGAACCCTTAGTCGCTGGTTTTGGTTTACCATCGGGCTCATCATTAATGCATTTGGCATCGCCTTTATCACCAAGGCAAATCTTGGAACGTCCCAGATTTCGAGTATCCCCTATGTGCTTTCACTAAAACTTCCCGTATTTTCATTTGGGATAATGACTTTCTTTATCAACATGCTGTTTATCTTGGTGCAGATTCTCTTGCTTAGACGAAAATTTCAGCTTCTACAACTTTTGCAGATTGTAGCAAATGTGCTGTTTAGCGCTTTTATCGATATTGGAATGATGACTCTGTCTGGGCTTAACCCAGCCGGATTTTTGCAAAGGATTCTCTGTGTGCTAGTCGGATGCATCATTCTTGCCTTCGGGATCTGCGTAGAAGTCGCACCAGATGTTGTCACGGTTTCTGGTGAAGGTATTGTAAAGGTAATCGCTCGGGTGTCCCATAAAGAGTTCGGACAAATAAAAGCCGCTTTTGATATCACGCTGATTGTAATTGCCTCCGTGCTCTCCCTCATCTTTTTCCATACGCTCTACGGCATCGAAATCGGGACTGTTATTTCCGCATGTCTGGTAGGACCTATTACGCTCATTTGCAAGAAAGTTCCACTTGTCCAGCATATCCATATTCTTTCACTGCAGGCATCCGAATCATAGATAGCAAAAAGTACCTGTGCTTATCACGATATTTAAAAATACATTAATAAGGAATACCTATTCATAGCAAAAAGAAACCATAGATTTCAATAACAGATTGGATACCCCTGTTAGGCAGTCTCTAAGCTGAAAGCATATGTATAAGGAGGACAGTATGGATTTTCAGCAGTTGGCAAAGCAAGTTGTTGAGGATATCGGAGGTAAAGATAATATCCAATCCTTAACTCACTGTGTAACCCGACTTCGCTTTAAGCTCAAGGATAGAAGTCTGGCGGACAAAGAGGCAGTGAGTCGGATTAAAGGCGTCATCAATGTAGTAGAGCAAGGCGGTCAATTCCAGGTTGTCATAGGTAATGAAGTAACAAAGGCCTACGACGCTGTAGTGGAACTAACCGGCATTCAAGGACAGGCCATCGATGTGGTGGAAAAGGATGACCTTAAAGTCAAGGGCAAGTTCTTGGACATAGTGATTGACTTAGTAACATCCATTTTTACACCCATTATGCCAGCCTTGATTGGTGGCGGCATGATTCGTGCCCTACTGATGATTTTGCTTCAAGTTGGGGTTTTGCAAGAAACGAGCGGCGCTTACATAGTCATCAACGAGATTTATGTTGCTATCTTTTCATTTTTACCGGTTTACCTTGCTTTTTGTGCAGCCAATCGCTTTAAATGTAATGAGATGCTAGCTGTTGCTCTTGCTTTGACCATGGTGAGCCCAACTATCGTAGCAACCGTAAAAGATGGTACAGCAGCAAACTTCTTAGGTCTGCCCTTAACCGTTCCTGCTGGTGGCTATGGTGGCGGAGTCTTCCCCATCATCATCAGTGTTTGGTTCTTGAGCGTGGTGGAGCGCTTCTGTAATAAACACATTCATCCAATGGCGCGTAATTTCCTCACCCCCATGATTGAGCTGGTCATTACGGTGCCCATAATGTTCCTTGTTTTTGGTCCACTTGTAAGCGTTTTGGAATCTGCTGTTGGAGATGGCTACCTTGCCCTTCAGCATGCAAGCCCACTCTTAACAGGAATTTTGCTCGGTGGTTTATGGCAGGTCTTGGTGGTATTTGGTCTGCACTGGGGTATTGTTCCTATTGGCCAAATCAATCTGGCTCAGTACGGTCGTAACACTATCGGAGCTATTATTGGACCGTCTAAATGGGCACAGGGTGGCTCAGCTCTTGGAGTTGCTCTTCGCAGTAAAGATCCAGACATCAAACAAAATGCTTTCTCAGCTGGTTTGACCTGTATCTTTGCTATTTCAGAGCCCGCTGTATATGGCGTTAACTTGAAGTACAAGACACCATTTTATATCGCTCTTGTTATGTCTGCGCTTGCTGGCGGTATCTGCGGTTTAGGAAATGCAGCGCAAGTCGGCGGCGGTCCTGTTGGAATTTTCAGCTTCCCCCTCTTCCTTGGAGAAGGTTTCTTTGTATTTTGTCTTTGCTATGATTTTTGCCCTGCTGGCATCCTTTATCGTGACCTACTTCTTTGGTTATGACACAAAAAATGACAATTTGCCTGAAGATACTACGGCAGAAAAGCCTGCTCGCAAGGGCGAGAAGAAAACGGTGTATGCACCACTCTCCAGTAAAGTTTTGCCTTTGGATCAGATTCCTGACCCCGTCTTTGCGCAAGGTGTTATGGGTCCTGGCTGTGGCATTGAGCCCAGTTCGGAAACGGTTTGCGCTCCTTTTGCAGGAACAGTAAGCATGGTGGCTGCTACCAAGCACGCCGTTGGCTTGACAAGTGAGGACGGCATGGAGGTCTTGATTCATATCGGACTCGATACCGTCAACATGAACGGGCAAGGTTTTGAAACACATGTAACAGCGGGGCAAAAAGTGAACCTGGGTGATAAGCTCATTACCTTCTCAGCTGCAGAAATTGAAAAAGCAGGCTACTCACGGACAGTGGCAGTTATTCTCACCAATGCCGATGAAGCTGGTCAAGTAAGCCTTAAAGCCGAAGAGACCGTTCAGACAAGCGATGTATTGTTATCCGTTGACTAAGATGACGATAAAAGGATAAACATGGGATTTCCAGAGACATTTTTGTGGGGCGGAGCAACAGCCGCTAATCAATACGAGGGAGGCTACCAGACGGGCGGTAGGACACCGTCTACTTTGGATGCCATTACCGCAGGAAAATACAAAGTGCCTCGGATGGTGACCTTCAAGCGAAAAGACGGAAGTATAGGCACGGTCACTCGAGAGGATGCTTTGCCAGAAGGAGCGATTGGCTATATTGATCCTGATCGCTACTATCCAAGTCACCAAGCAACAGACTTTTACCACCACTACAAGGAGGATATTGCTCTGTTTGCGGAAATGGGCTTTAGATGCTTTAGATTTTCCATCTCTTGGTCTCGAGTCTGTCCCAATAGCTTAAAAGAAGTCAATCCAGAAGGACTTGTCTTTTATGATGCGGTGATTGATGAATTGCTAAAGTATAAGATTGAGCCTGTTATCACTCTCAATCACTTTGATATGCCTATGCATCTCGCAGATAGCTATAATGGCTGGGGCGACCGTAATGTAATTGATGCGTACCTTTTCTTCTGTGAGGTTCTGTTTACTCGCTATCGTGATAAGGTTCGCTACTGGATGACCTTCAATGAAATTAATATTTTGCGGGCTTGGGCTCAACTAGGGATTCATGACAATGGACCTCAAGGACGCTATCAAGCAGCTCATCATGTCTTTGTTGCAAGTGCCAAGGCGGTTTTACTGGGGCATTCCATCCAGCCAGATTTTAAGATTGGAATGATGTGTTGCTATATTCCCACCTACCCCATGACCTGCCAGCCAGAGGACGTCTATGAGGCCCTCAAGGAAGACCGTAAGCGCAAATTTTACATGGACGTCCAATGCCGAGGTTATTATCCAGCGTATCAGCTCAAAGAGTTTGATCGCTTGGGAGTTACCATTGAAAAAGCTCCTGAAGATGACGAGATAATTCGTCAGGGAACGGTGGATTATATCGGCTTTTCCTACTACAACTCAACGGTAGCAACGATAGATACCAACGCAGAAAAAACCGAGGGTAACCAAATTCTTGCCTATAAAAACCCATATCTCAAAACAAGCGATTGGGGTTGGGCAATAGATCCCTTGGGCCTGAGGATTTCTCTCTGCCGTCTGTATGAGCGATACCACCTTCCACTCTTTATCGTGGAAAATGGTATCGGAGCAGTTGATACCGTGGAAGAGGATGGTAGCATCCAAGACGACTATCGAATTGAGTATTTTCGCTCCCATATCCAAGCTATGAAAGATGCTGTTGAGATTGATGGAGTGAATCTTTTGGGATATACCCCATGGGGCTGCATAGATCTTGTCTCTGCTGGGATGGGAGAAATGAAGAAGCGCTACGGTTTTATCTATGTCGATATGGACGACGAAGGTAAAGGCAGTCTCAAGCGCAGCAAGAAAAAATCTTTTGACTGGTATAAGAGAGTCATTGCTAGCAACGGAGAAGACTTAGGATAGACCATTAGGATAGGCTAGCATTTTACCTGCTCAAATCCGTATGATTTTCGAATAACGTATCGCAGCAGTGCGATACGTTATTTTTTACTTTCCAGAACGGTTAATTTCTTACGATTGTCATAACGGATATAACTCATACAGCTTTATATTTAGCGCAAAACACGCCTATTATATACATAACACGCACATAACCATTGCTTTTTGCTATATTATCTTATAATGAATTACAAAGGAGGAACCACTATGGCTAAAGTCAGCACTAATATCAATCTGGATGCAGATCTCAAACGCTCTGCACAGGCTTTACTAAAAGATCTTGGAATGGATCTCACAACAGCAGTGACGATTTTCCTTCGTCAGACAGTTCGCGATCAGGGGATCCCCTTTCAAATCACCCGCAATGTTCCCAATGCTGAGACTATATCCGCTTTACACGAATATGAAGAGATGAAATTGCATCCTGAGAACTATAAGCACTATGCAAACTTTAAAGAGGCAATGGAGGATGTTCTCGCATGAGTTTGCAAGTACGGTGATGAGCTGATCTTATTTCTTAACCGCACAGGGTCACATGCCGATCTCTTTGGTATGTAAGACAGCTCATTCAAGTCAACAAGGAGTATGATGACCTACACGCACACACGTTTAAACGTGTGTGCGTGTATCTATAAAAAGCCAGAAGGAACAGCAGGTATGTTTGATAAGCGCTTACTTAAGCTCTGCCAAGAGGCAAGGCTATATATCGCCGGAAATATTTTCTTCCAATGGGTAGAGTTGCTGCTTAATGCAGCAATGATTTATGTGATTAGCAATGCAGTCCAAAGGCTCTATCTAAAATCCTGGGGCACACAAGAACTGTTGCGCCTTGTTCTTATCATCATATGCTTTACTATCGCACGTTTTGCAACAACAAAACTGGCGACAAAAATGAGCTACCTCGCATCCCGCAACGTCAAAAAAACGCTACGCGAAAAGATATATAAAAAGCTCCTTGCGCTTGGCGGAAGCTGGCATGACAAAGTAAATACCGCAGAATTGGTACAAGAAAGCGTAGAGGGTGTTGAGCAGCTTGAAAACTATTTTGGACTGTATCTTCCACAATTCTTTTATGCATTTCTAGCACCAATTACGCTCTTTGTGCTGTTTGGACTTTACGGGAGTTGGACAGTCGGTGCCATACTGCTGGTTTGCGTACCCCTAATTCCGGGGGCCATTATGATAGTGCAAAAGATTGCCAAAAAGCTTCTTAGTACATACTGGGATCAATATACACAGCTGGGAAGCACCTTTCTTGAAAATCTACAGGGCATGACAACACTAAAAACTTACCAGGCGGACGCATGGAAAAATGAGCAGATGAACGCTGAGTCGGAGCACTTTCGCAAGGTGACCATGGCGGTACTCACCATGCAGCTCAATTCCATTATCGTCATGGACTTTTTAGCGTATGGCGGAGCGGCTCTCGGCATTATCCTTATCGTAAAATCCTTCATGGATGGAAGCCTTTCTCTTGCAAGCGGCTTGTTCATGATTCTGTTGTCGGCAGACTTCTTCCTGCCTATGCGCAAGCTGGGAAGCTACTTCCATATAGCCATGAATGGCATGGCCGCAAGTGACAAAATTTTTACGTTCTTAGACCAAACAGAGCCAAAACAAGGGACTCAGACTGTCTGCGGCAGGAATATCTCTGTCAAAAATCTCGGCTTTTCCTACGATGGAAAGCGAGAGGTATTGCACGGTATTGACATGGAGATTCCGGAGCAGAGCTTCATTGGGATTGTCGGTAAATCTGGTAGCGGCAAATCAACCCTTGCCCGCCTTCTTATGAGAAGAAGCCATCCAACCTCTGGTGAGATCCAAATAGATAAAACGCCGCTCGAAGCCATTTTGGAAGAAAGCCTCATGGAGACCATAACCTACCTTGGTTTTGGAAGCGTCTTTTTTAAGGGAACGGTGTACGAAAACCTAGCGCTTGCTATGACAAAGCCAGACGAGAAGCGCATGTGGCAGGTACTTCATGATTGTCAGCTTGACGCTTTTCTCCACACCCAAGACGGGCTACAAACGCAACTTCTAGAAAACGCCTCTAATTTGTCGGGCGGGCAAAGACAACGCCTTGCACTGGCAAGAGCAATTTTGCACGATACACCCATCTATATCTTTGATGAAGCCACCAGCAACATAGATATAGAGAGTGAAGAAGCTATTTTAGATGAAATACGTCGTATGGCTCAAAGCAAGACAGTCATTATGATCTCCCACCGTCTTGCAAATGTTGTCTTCGCAGACACCATTTACTGTATGGACCAAGGCACCATAGTTGAAAGCGGAACTCACAATGAGCTGCTCAAGCAAAACGTTACATATGCTGGGCTGTGGGAAACGCAACAGATGCTAGAGCAGTATGGAAAAGAGGCTCTGTAAATGAATCGTCAATCAAAAGCAAAAGTCCTCTTTAGGATGCTTGGTCTAGTAAAGCCGCTTGCTGGCTGGATGGTACTTACTGTTTTGATGGGGACCCTGGGATTTCTTGCGGCACAGTTCATTCCCATTCTTGGTGCATATGGCATTTTGTGTGGACTGGAAAACCGTGCCTTCTCCCCTCTTTGGCTGCTTTGGGCATCATTGATTGCCTGTGCTCTTTTGCGAGCCGTGTTTCGCTTAATAGAGCAGCGGACAAATCACTACATCGCCTTTACCCTGCTTGCCATCGTTCGCGATAAGGTATTTAAGGCGCTCAGAAAACTCTGTCCTGCCAAGCTGGAGGGACGAGACAAAGGAGATCTTATTAGCCTCATCACTTCTGACGTGGAACTGTTAGAGGTCTTTTACGCTCATACCATCTCGCCCATCTGCATTGCTGTTCTCACATCGGGGATCATGTGCGTCTATATTGGCCATTTTCATTGGAGCCTTGGGCTGCTTGCCCTCGTTGCATTTTTGGTCGTTGGAGTCGTACTTCCTCTTGTGATTTCAAAGCAAAGCGGGACGGTGGGAGATGCGCTTCGTGCCCAATCGGGAGAGCTGGCAGCATTTATGCTAGAGAATATCCGCGGTCTGGACGAGACAATACAATATGGTTGTGCAAATCAAAGACTGACAGCCATAAACCAAAAAACGGACGAGCTCAGCAAGCGTCAGGCCCTGCTCAACCGTCTTACGGGCACCAACCTAGCTCTTGCCAACACACTGATTCTTCTCTTTGATGCGGCAATGCTGCTGCTTTCTGGCAGCTTGTACCTCAACGGTACAGTGGGATTTGACGGTTTTCTCATCCCTCTTATCGCACTGATGTCCTCGTTTGGTCCGGTTATTGCACTGGCAAATCTTGGTACAACCTTGCAATCCACCACCGCAGCCGCTTCCCGCGTACTCAGCCTTTTGGACGAGAAGCCCCAAACGCAGGACATAACTGGGAGAGAAGACATTTCCTTTACTGGTGCAGAACTGCGTGACGTATCGTTTTCATACAGTGGAGAAACAATTCTGGATCAGCTATCGGTTTCGTTTCCCAAAAATACAATTGTTGGGATAGTGGGAAAATCTGGCTGCGGAAAATCTACTATGATGAAGCTCCTTATGCGTTTCTGGAAAGCAAACAAGGGCTCAGTGAGCATTTCCAATAGAAGCGTGGAAGAGATCAACACATCTAACCTGCGCGCCATGGAAAGCTATATGACCCAGGACACGCAGCTGTTCATGGATACCATTGCAAATAACATTAGGATAGCCAAGCTTTCTGCCAGCGATAAAGAAGTAGAGGCTGCCTGTAAAAAAGTGGCTCTGCACGATTTTATTATGACGCTGCCCAAAGGCTATGAAACACAGGTAGGAGAGCTGGGCGAAACCCTCTCTGGTGGTGAACGTCAGCGTATTGGACTAGCACGAGCCTTTTTACACGATGCACCCTTTATGCTGCTTGACGAGCCTACCAGCAATCTGGACAGCTTAAATGAGGCGCTTATTCTGCGTTCATTACGCGAGCAAGCAAGCGATAAAACCATTGCTCTTGTATCGCATCGCAAAAGCACCGTACGTATTGCAGACACGGTGATCTCTATGGAACAGGGAAGAATTTCGTAGCGCATTCGCACAAAATATAGCTTGGTTTTAGCTCTCCGACTCCTCCTGAGCTTTAACCTACTGAGCTTTAATAATAACGCTGTTTTTAGTTTTATTTAAGGTATGTAACATAATAGCTGCTACCATGTACATAAGAGAAACCTTTGTGATAGCGTACATGCTCTCTCGTACACACAAGAAAAGGAGGCCACATGGACTTTTCCGAGTTGGTCAAGCTACTGGGAATCCTAGTAGTAATTGTGGGATTTACCCTTAAATGGGATTCAATCCTTACCATTTTGGCGGCTGCCATAGTAACTGCAGTTATTGCAGGCATGGATCCCATTGTCTTCTTGCAAACCTTAGGCAAAAGCTTTGTATCCAACCGCGCCATGCTTATTACCGTAGTTATTTTCATACTTACGGGTACCCTCGAAAGAAATGGTTTGCGTGTAGCAGCACATCGCGTTATGTCCAGCATCAAGGGTGCTTCGGCTGGCATTGTTATGGCAATCTACGGTGTGTTCCGCGTCATTTTTGGTGCCTTTAACGTAAGCTTTGGCGGTGTAGCCGGTTTTGTGAAGCCGGTTGTTATGCCTATGGCAGAGGCCGCGGATGATCCCGACGGTAAAACTATGAGTCCCAAGCACCGCGACGAACTCAAAGCCATGGCTTCTGGTATGGAAAACATTGCTTGGTTCTTTGGTCAGGTCCTCTTTGTGGGATCTTCGGGCATGCTGCTGGTACAGGGTACCTTAAAAGATCTTGGTTACACTGTTGACCTGGTCAAGCTTGCTGTTATAGAAATCCCTGTCGCTATCATTGCTGTCCTATTTACCTCTGCGTATTACATCATTTTGGATCGTCGCTACCAAAAGCGTGATCAAGAGCTTTTGGCACAGGCTGCCGAGAAGACCGCACAGGTCGCAGACCAGGAAGGAGGCGAAGCGTAATGGGAGCATTCATTGCATTCTTCACCTCAACCGATCCAGAGATTACGCTTTCTTTGAAGCTGCTTGAGATCGTCTACCTCATCGTAGGCCTCGTTTTGCTATATGCCGGCATTGCCAACTTCCGCGATAAAACCAACGAGAAGCGCATTGGCTCAGGAATCTTTTGGACCATGCTAGGTCTGCTTTTTGTGGTAGGCCGCTGGATACCTGCGGAATACACTGGTATCGGCCTGGTTATCATGCTCCTTCCTGTCATCTTTAAACAGATCGACAAGGGCAAAGATGTTACCAAGCCAAGCGAGGAAGAAATGGAGTATGCCTTTAACACTATTGGCAACAAGATTTTCCTTGCAGCATTTAGTATTGGCGTAACCGCGTTGCTCGGAGCTTTTATTTTCCCCAAGATTTCCTCTCTTGTCGGTCTAACTGTGGGCGTGTTTATCGGCTGCATCATTTTGATTGTTCTTCGCCCCAAGCAAAACACCCCCAAGGTCTTTATCGAGGATGCTCGTCGCATGCTTGATGTGGTTGGTCCTTTGCTCATCCTTCCTACCTTGCTTGCAATTCTTGGTGCTACCTTTACCGCGGCAGGCGTTGGTGACGTTATATCGCACCTGGTAGGCGGCATTATTCCTGAAGGCAACCTTGTGGTTGGCATCATTGTCTACTGCGTGGGCATGGCGCTGTTTACCGCCATCATGGGCAATGCCTTTGCCGCTATTACCGTTCTTACCGTTGGTATTGGCGCTCCCTTTGTACTTTCTTTGGGTGCAGATCCAGCTGTTGTAGGCGCACTTGCACTTACCTGCGGTTTTTGCGGAACCCTTATGACCCCCATGGCAGCAAACTTTAACATTGTGCCCGTTGCTATCCTTGAGATGGATGATGAGTACGGCGTTATCAAAAAGCAGCTCATTCCCGCTGCCTTTATGCTGCTGGTCCAAACAATTATGATGATTATTCTTGCTGTTCACTAAGGAGAATACCATGGCAAAGATCCTTGTAACTGGTTTTCAACCTTTCGGCGGAGAATCTATGAACCCAGCGTGGGAGGCGGTACGCGCACTGCCCGACACCATTGCGGGCGCTGAGGTTGTCAAGATAGAAATCCCGGTTGTGTTTGGTGAAGGAGCCGCAAAGGTAGCAGCAGCTATCGAGGCCGAGCAGCCCACCCACGTGCTGTGCGTTGGACAGGCTGGCGGCCGCGCTAAGATCACCCCCGAGTTCGTAGGTATCAACTATCGCGATGCCCGCATTCCAGACAATGCCGGAAATCAGCCAATTGACGAGAAGATCGTCGAGGGAGCACCTAACGCATACTTTGCAACCCTTCCCGTACGCGCCATGATACGTGCTATGAATGACGCTGGTATTCCAGCAGCGGTTTCCTACACGGCAGGCACCTACGTATGCAACGATGTTATGTACAGCCTCTTGCACGAGCTTGCTACCAAGCACCCCAACGTACACGGTACCTTCCTGCATGTCCCGTATGCAACCGAGCAAGCAACCAAGCAGCCCGTAGGCACAGCCAGCATGACTGTTGAGATGATGACACGAGGACTGGAGCTGGCACTCGAAGCAGCCATTACGCACGATGTCGATGTTGTTGATGGCGCAACCGGAGATATTCAGTAGGTTTGCAATCAAACAAACATACGGGGCTTCTCGCCCCTCTAGCCCTCTAGTAAAAGCACTAAAAGGCCTGTCACGCGGTGGCAGGTTTTTTAGTGGCACAGGTACAGATTCCAACCCAAAACAAACGACGCTTTCACAAAGCGCTTCCTTAAAGCACACGACACTCCACCAACGCAGCGCCGCTCCAGAATGCTGCAGAGCGTACTTTAAGTAAACTTTGATATATCAGCTGTATTCCCATGCGCGCGTGCTATACTAAAAAACTGTGAATTTTTCTGCGAAAGGCCTACACATGAGTCGTGTATCACGCAAGGAAGATGCGTTTTTTAGCCTCTTTTCTGAGTTTGCATCATTAACCGTTTCTGCAGCTAAACTCTTTGTTGATCTCGTAGACAACTACCCCGCTTCACAAGATTTGGTTCCCAAGATTAAAGACTATGAAAACCTCTGCGATGAGCAAGTGGGCAAGATCATTACCACGCTCAATTCTTCTTTTATTACGCCTTTTGATCGAGAAGATATTTCTGAGCTTGCACTGCTTATGGATGAGATCGTAGACGGCATGGAAAGCACCTCTGCTCGTTTTGCTTTATATGACATCACTACCATACGCCCTGAAGCCACTCAAATGGCACATCTACTCTTGTTTGCAACAGAGGAATTGCAAAAAGCCTTTGATCGTTTTTCCGATTACAAAAAAGATGAATCCGTTATCAAACATACTAAAGCAACCAATGAGTATGAAGATAAGGCAGACGTGGTGTATCGCACTGCAATGGGTGACATCTTCCGTGATACCGAGCATCCCGTTGAGGTCATTAAATGGAAAAGCCTCATGGACAAAATGGAAGAAACCATGGATGCCTGCAAACATGTTGCAAATGCAGTACAGAACGTAATCGTCAAAAATGGTTAGTGTATTACTCGTTGCGGTATTAGCCGCCGCACTACTCTTTGAATTTATCAATGGCTTTCACGATACGGCAAACGCTATTGCTACCACGGTTTATACCAAAGCACTTCCCCTGCGCGTAGCAATCATGATGTCCGCAACCATGAACTTTATTGGTGCTCTTACCAGCGAAAAAGTTGCTATGACTATCGCAAGTGGTCTTGTTACGGTACAACTCCAACTCTATGTTATCTTTGCTGCACTGGCAGGTGCTATTATCTGGGATTTATTTACCTGGTGGTTTTCCATCCCAAGTTCCAGCTCCCATGCACTTATTGGTAGCCTTATTGGCGCAACCATTATGTTTACCCACTCAACCAGCGATATTCTCTGGAAGGGTGTCGTAGAAAAGGTTGTTATTCCTCTGTTTACCTCCCCTCTTATAGGCATGGCTTTAGGTTATCTGTTTATGAAGCTTGTTTTTGAGCTCCTGGCAGAGTGGCCACCCAAAAAAGCTAATGGACTGTTCCATAAGCTGCAGATCTTATCGGCAGCGTTTATGGCTTATAGTCACGGCAATAATGACGCACAAAAAACCATGGGTATCATTACGCTTGCTTTGGTTACAGCTGGCTTATACGATCCGTCGCTGGGCATTCCCCTATGGGTCAAGCTTGTGTGTGCTACCACCATGGCACTTGGCACCTCTATTGGCGGCGGTCGCATTATGCGTACCGTAGGAGATGGCGTAACCAGGCTTACCCCTGTTATTGGCTTTGTAGCAGAAGCCAGTTCCACCATTGCCATTGAAGTCATGACCGCCTTGGGCGCACCTGTTTCTACCACGCAAGTTATCACCACCTCTATCATGGGCGCTGGCTCTGCTCGTAGGCGCACTTCGGTACGCTGGGGCGTTGCTCGCAAGATTATTGCTGCATGGTTTATCACACTACCCGCAACCATCTTTTTAGGTGCTCTGGTAGCATTTGCAACAGGCTTGTTCCTAGCCTAAAAGGTCTACGTAGTGGTTATGTAGGGGTAGTTCGCATGTTTAACCTTGTGCTTGTAGAACCAGAAATACCTACCAATACCGGCAATATTGGCCGAAGCTGTGTGGTCAGTGGCACCCGTCTTCATCTTATTGGGCCTCTAGGCTTTTCTTTGGACGATAAAAGCCTCAAACGTGCGGGCATGGCATATTGGCAAAGCCTTGACGTACAGCTCTATGAGAGCTGGGAGGACTTTATGGAGCAGAATGCTCCCTTTGCAACACCAGCTCAAACGGGGCCAACACCGTCCACATCTCCAAACCACAGCCTCCCTCAACTGCATTTCTTAACCAAAAAGGCACGTAAGACCTATGCAGAAGCCACCTATCGTGACGGAGATTTTCTCATCTTTGGTAAAGAGAGCTGTGGGTTGTCCGAAGAGCTTCTGGCTCAACACGCTTTAGAGTGTGAACGTATTCCCATGCTTTGTGACGATGAGTCCCTCATAAACGGTGATACCTGGAGCAGTAGGAACGCTTCACTGGCTTCTCAAACTACGCCACACACCCATGAAGCCTTGCTGGCTCAAGACATTTGTGGCAACTTCATTGATCCAGAAGACTACCACGTAAGCGCTCTTAATCTGTCTAACGCAGCCGCAATCGTACTCTATGAAGCCTTGCGTCAGACTAATTTTTCCACTATGGGAAAATAATACTTGCATAACTGCGATAGGACGCGTACAGTTCTTAGCAATTATAAAACGGCTAACAAACTTAAGGAGGCGCACGGATGACCAGCTCCACAGTACAATTTGTTCTTACTAACTGGTGGTGGCGCATGCATATTGCAATCGGTCAATCGTGAGTCTTCTGCACGCGCTACTCGCTCTTCTGTAGTATTTCAGGAACTCCCGGGAGACCGGGAGTTTTTTATTAGCTCAGTAAGTTCAGCCAGTTCAGTGCAGCAAGACCTATGACCACCAGCTCTAAAACAGGTTCTACGATGCAAGCACCCATAAGCAAAAGGAAGGTAGCATATGCCAAAACCCGGTCAACAGCCAAGGACGTGTACCGTCGAGAAGGTCGATGAACTAGAAGTTCGTTCCCTTATTTTGCTTGCCGTTCTTCTCGCTGCAGGATTTATTTTGAACTTTACCGTTGGCAAAGCAATCTCAAGCATTTCTGGTGGCCTCATTAGTCCTGAGTTTATCATCTCGGCTTTTTGCATCACCATTTTGATCGTAAAGCCACGTACGCGCCAGGCATGTATATTTGGTCTCATATCTGCTGCAGTCATTCAAATCACCACCACCTCACCGTTTATTGATTTTGTCGCCGAAGGCATTGCCGCCGTACTTATGGCTTGGATGGTACGCGCCGGAAGCAAACTGCCCCATGCCAAGGCCCTGCCCTTTATAAGCACCGCGATAACCACTACTGTCTCGGGACTCATTTTTATGGGCATCAAAATTGTCATGATTGGCGCAGCAACCCAGCTTGTTGCCGCCATGACGCCCGTTATCATTTTGACGGCCCTGTTTAATGCAGTGCTGGTACAAAGCCTATACAAACCTGTTGTTGACGCCCTAAAGATTGGATAAACATGACGCAGCAATCCGTTATTCATCTTGATGACGTAAGCTTTTCTTACACGTCCAATCCGGATGACGCACACACGTCCACCTTTGCACTTGAACAACTCTCTTTGGATATTACCAAGGGAGAATTTGTTGGGATTATTGGTCCTTCTGGTGCAGGCAAATCAACACTGGCCGCCGTACTTTCTGGAGCAATCCCCCACCATACGCAAGGAGCCTTCTATGGAGCGGCTTTTATCCAAGGTCAGGACAGCTGCAACGTAAGCCTGACAGATATTTCTCAACAGGTAGGCAGTGTATTGCAAGACATCGACGCACAGATGGTTGCCTCCGTCGTAGAGGATGAAATTCTCTTTGGTCTAGAAAACTTTGGCGTTCCCCACGAACTTATCGAGAAGCGCCTGGAGGATGCCCTTGCCACTACTGGCATTAGCAATCTGCGCTACCGAGACATCGCTACTCTATCGGGCGGACAAAAACAAAAACTTGCCCTAGCAGCTATCCTAGCCTTACAGCCGCAGATCTTAGTACTTGATGAGCCAACCGCAGCCTTGGATCCGCAGTCTTCTCAAGCCATCTTTGACCTGCTCAAAGATCTATCTCAAAACAGCAATATCACCATTGTGGTTATAGAGCAAAAGGTTGCGCTGCTCTCCCACTACTGTTCACGCATGCTGGTCATGGACCATGGTCGCATTGCTCTTGATGGCACCCCACGCGAGGTTTTACAGCACAGTGAGCAGCTGCGCACCATTGGCGTAGACAGCCCTCGAGTCACCAGAATTTCCAACAGCCTGTATACGGCAGGGCTGTTAGCCACCCCTCAGACCTGCATTACCCCACAAGAGGCCTGTGACCAAATATGCTCACTCCTCACAGCTGCCAATATATATCCCGATCCCAGCTCCATAGCAGCTAGCGAGAAACCCTCTGATGTTGCAGCGGTATCTACCTCAGACGCGGCTGTGGTTGCTCGTGTCAATAACCTGTCCTTTTCCTATGCAGGCGGCGATGCTCTCCATGACATAAGCTTTACGCTTCATGAGGGGGAGACGCTGGCGGTCATTGGCCAGAACGGCGCAGGTAAAACCACTCTCACCAAGCTTATGAACGGATTGTTGCAGCCTAAAAGCGGCAGCGTGCAGATTGCTGGTATGGATACGCGCACGACACCAACAAGTACCCTTGCTGCATCGGTGGCAACACTGTTCCAAAATCCAGATCATCAGCTATCCAAAAACACGGTACTTGAAGAAGTAAGCTTTACGCTTGAACTCCATGGCTGTAATCGTCAAACAGCGCACATGCGTGCACAGCGTGTTTTAGACAAGTTTCATTTACCGGCACAGGCATCTCCCTTCCAGCTATCACGCGGGCAGCGGCAAATGGTAGCCTTAGCAAGCATTGTGGTCTTAGAACCCAAACTTGTTATTCTAGATGAACCAACAAGTGGACTGGATTATCGCGAGTGCATGACCGTTATGCAAGCCATCACAGAACTCACTCAGAACAAAACAGCCGTCCTTATGGTATGCCATGACATGGAAGTGGTCTTGGACTTTGCAGATCGCATACTTGTTATGGCAGAGGGTCACCTGTTAGCAGATGCTACGCTTGCCTGTGTATGCGCTCGGCCGCAGCTCATGCAAAAGGCTTCTATTCAGCCTCCTCAAACGCTTGCACTTGCTGCACAGCTCACGCAAAAGGGCTATCCAAACTATGCAGACCTTACCCACGTAGATGAGTTCATTGCAACCACGACGGAAATGATGCACCATGAATAACCTCATTGATTACACCCCTGGAACCAGCGTTCTCCATCGACTCAATCCTGTTGCTAAGCTTGTTTTAGCTGCCAGTATCATTGCTGCAACACTTCTTGCTCACTCATTTGTGATGTTGCTTAGTTTGCTGGCACTCAGCTTTCTTCTGGCGACAAGTGCCGGCGTTGCTCGCAAGCTTGCTACCCTGCTCTATATGCTCGTGCCACTGGCGCTCATCATGTTGCTGTTCCAAACCTTCTTTATACAAGAAGGTACGCGCCTGTGCGCATGGATCACCCTTGATGGTCTAACTACAGGCGCGATAGTGGGGTTGCGTTTGATTGGCATTGCTCTTCCGTTGGTACTGATGCTTATGGTTACACGCCCTAACGATCTGGCCAATGCCTGCGTTGAGCGCTTGCATATTCCTTATCGCTATGCTTTTACGTTTACCTCTGCACTACGCTTTATTCCCATCTTTTCCAAAGAGATGACCGCTATTATGGAAGCTCAAACGGCGCGTGGAGTTGAGTTTGACACCAAAAATCCGCTCAAAAAAATGCAACTCATGATGCCCGTTATCATACCTTTGCTTGTCAGCTCTGTTGCCAAGACAGACAGTGCTGCCCTCGCTGCCGAACAGCGTGGTTTTTACCTCAGAGGTGCTCAGAGCTCATTCAAGCGCTACCCCTTGAGCGGACTCGATGCTGTATGTTTTGTTTTATGCATAGGTATTATCGCCTGCACTGTAATGTTCTAAATTTTTATAGAACCACTTGCCGTAAATATACGCACATCACCTTTTTTACACATCAAAAATTCGACTGGAATACCTATTATAAAAACCGGTAGTATGCCCAGCTTATTCAGGTAGCTGGGTAGGCAAAAGTTCGCAGGTAAAGGAGAAGCATGATACCAACAAAGAAAGGGTATTCGCTTTTCAAAACCGCTGGTAAAGTCGTAACACTCGGCACAGCTCTTTTGATGGCACTACCTCTCGATGCTCTAGCATGCACTCAGGTGTACGTTGGACCAAAGGCTACCGATAACGGCAACGTCTATGTTGGCCGCACCGAGGACTACAATCCTCGTCATGGCAAGGTATTTGGCATTCAGCAGCCTCGTACCAATCCAACGTTTTCCTCCGCTGAGTCCAACTTTGAGTGGACTTACAATGGCACCACACATCGCTACACCTATGTGCGCGACGTGGCGGGCGATTGGGATGGGCGTCAGGATGCCTATTCCGAGGCCGGCACCAACGATGCCGGTGTCAGTGTTTCCGCAACGCTGACCACAGACTACAACTCCAAGATTGCTGCTGTTGATCCCTGTGGCAACGAGGTAGAGGGTAGCGAAACCGGCATTGGTGAGTACACCTTGGGCGATGTATTGCTGGCTTGCTCTGGTAGTGCTCGCGAAGGCGTCCAGCTCCTTGGAAACATTATCAAAGAGCATGGCAGCTTTGACTGCAACCAGATCATCATTACAGATGCTAATGAGACCTGGGTATTTATGCAGCTATCTGGTCATCAGTGGTGCGCAGTTAACCTGACTGCAGCTGCTCCTGACAAGGTTTCTGTTAACCCCAACATTGGCAAGCTTAAGTTCCAGGTAGATCTCAACGATCCTAATGTTTGCCTCCACTCTGAAGACATGGTAAAGACGGCAGAGCAAGCTGGTACTGCTACCTACTTTGACGCAGAGAAGACCCAGTTTGACGTAGCCACTTCTTACGGCGCAGCCGATCCTGGCCCTGGTCAGTACACCCGCTATGCACAGGGCCATGCTCACTTTGGTGACATCTTGTCAAAGGACAACTACACCTTAGATCCAAACAAGGGCGTAACTGATATTGTCGATACTCAGTTGCTGTTCACCCCTGGTAAGACTGGCATTACCCTCATGGATTCCATGAAGGCGCTGTGCGCTCGCGGTCAAAATACTGCGTTTGACGCCAACCTCAACAAAAAGTTCTACTCCATTGGTAACAACCGCAACGTAGAGGGCAACTTGTTCCAGGTTCGTCAGGGCATGTCCTCTGATGTAGCTACCATTCAGTGGGAAAACCTTTCTCGTCTTGAGTTTGGTCTGTTCTTGCCCAGCTATTCCGCACTTCTTACCGAGGTAGATACCAACATCTATCCTACGATTGACAAGTTCACCACTGAGCACACGGGTGCGAGCGAGCGCAAGGACTCCGTAGAGGCAGCTATGGATGCTTCTACCGAGAATGGCTCTTTGGATTACACCATCATGGACATCAACACCTTGGCATACAACAATCGTGATGATTTGGCCAAGCCTGTTCGTACGTATCTTGATGCACTCCAGAAGCAAATCATTGCTCAGCAGGATATGGTAGATACCGTTATGCAGGCAACCCCTGCCGCTGAGCGTTCTGCCCTTGCCAACAATGCTCACAAGGTAATCAGCCAGCAGGCCTACAATAAGCTGCACAATCTGCTTACCGAGATGCGCGAGTGGCTCAACGGTGACAAGTCCTCTGCCTTTGTTCCAAGTGACTGGAATGCAGACACCAATGACACCAAGGGGCCCATCTACTACGCAGCTTCAGCAGTTGCTCCTACCATTACCAAGGTTTCTGACTCCTCTACCGTTATGGTTAACGAGACCGCAACGCTTTCGGTTGAGTCCAACATTCCCGATGGTGTTAAGGGCAGCGACCAATTCTTGAAGGTTGCTTGGTTTAACAAGGCCACGGGCGAGCAGATAGCCGAGGGTGCAAGCTTTAATGCCGATACCTCCCAGGCTGGTACAACTGAGTACTATGCCGTGGTACACAACACCCTTTCTGGTAAAACTGTTACTTCTGATGTGGTAAGCGTTACCGTTAAGGCTCAGCCTGCTGCTACGGAAGATCCTCAGGCCAACAAGCCCATGCCTAACAAGACCAACAAGGTTCGTGGTGGCAAGCTTCCTAAGACGGGCGACTCTGCCAATATGGCTGTAGCATCCGTTATGGGTATTGCCGGCGTTGCTCTTGCCCTGGCAGCTGTAGATCACAAGCGCAAGAACCACTAGTCTTAACTAGTATCGTTTAGCGCACTTTTGTGAGCTTAAGCAACACGCCCTCGCATAATGCGAGGGCGTGTTTTTTCTTCAAGGAATTCTCTAAGATGTATCGTCTCTAAAGCAGTCTCTAAAACAAGCTAGGACAAAAACGCAGCTCTTTAACCTAGCTTTCTCTAGGACCTAGCTCTCATCCAGATCATCTTCCCATGATTCAAGACACGCATCCAACAGCGTCTCAATACGATCCCGATCCATGTTGCGCCCAATAAAGCACAGCTTAGTTTGGCGGTCCCCCGTCTTGGAGTTCCACTCATCCATAATTTCCGGATTCTGAGCAATCAGCTGCTGTTGCTGCTCTGATGGAGCACTGGCTACAAACAAGCCATTCTCGCTTAGGGTTACCTGACGACCCGCCTGCTCAAACACAAAGCACATATCAGGGTCTTGAGAGGCCCACAACATGCCTTTACAGCGGATAATACCCAGCTCATCCCACTTTTGTAGTACGTCATTAAAGGCATCCACATTAAAGGGCTGGCGACGACGATACACAAAGGTAGAAATACCATATTCCAAAACTTCAGGGTCCTCATGCTCCTCTGGATGCTCCATAGCATGCATCCACACGGCGGAGTTATAGGCTTTATCAAAATCAAAACAACCCGTGTTAAGCAACTTATCCAAAGGAACGCAACTGTTTTGTGCCTCAATGATGGTGGCATCTTTTTGTAGGCTTCGCACCAAGCCCTTTAGCTCTGCAAGCTGCGCTTTAGAGACCAGATCGGTTTTGTTGAGTACCAGCGTTGAGCAAAACTCAATCTGCTGAATGAGCAGCGCCTCAAGATCATCCTCATCGATCATATCGGAAAGCAAATCCTGACCGCCATTAAACTCGTCATACATACGAGCACAGTCCACAACGGCCACGATGTTATCCAAATCCAGCGGCGCACCATCGCCAGCCCACTTGCTTTGATCGCAAAATGCGCTGATGGTATAGGCAATGGGAATAGGCTCACAGATGCCGGATGCTTCAATCACGATGTAATCAAACTTGCCGCTGTTTGCAATCTCAGAGAGCTGCCGCTCCAAATCTTGCGACAAGGTACAGCACAAACAACCATTGGTCATAGGAATGAGCTCATCGGTTTGAGATAAAGCGCCGTCTGCAATCAACTGGGCATCTACATTTACCTCGCCAATATCGTTAACGATAACCGCTGCACGGATGCCCTCAGTATTAGCCAAAATATGGTTGAGCATCGTGGTTTTACCGGCGCCCAAATAACCAGTAAGCAGAATAATTTTCACTGGAGTCTTTTGCTGTGTCATAACACCCCTTCTTCAATTTCTGTACCTGTGCCATGATATGCCTACTATGCAAACTCACATGACACATGCCCTATGTTTCGCCAAACCATTATACTCAGTAGCTGAAACATATACACATCTAAAGGAATAGCTATGATTCTTGCCTCTTCTTCCCCACGACGCTTGCAGCTTTTGCAAGAGCTTGGCATCACGCCTATTGTGCTGCCAGCCGCAATTGATGAGTCTCCTCTTCCTGCAGAGAAGCCCACTGCACTTGTAGCGCGTCTAGCCAAGCAAAAAGCGCTGGCCTGTCAAAAACGTGCTCTGCATGAATTAGAGCTCGCATCCAGAGCAAATCAGGTCATAGTTGCTGCAGATACAACGGTGTGGTTTCAGGACACCATCTTGGGCAAGCCAAGCAACGCAGAAAATGCCATTCATATGCTCAAACAACTCTCTGGAAAAACGCATCAGGTTTCTACAGGAGTGCAGCTTCTTAAGCTCGATGCCAGCGGTACTATTGCCGCTCAAGCAACCTTTATCGAGACGAGCCAGGTAAGCTTCTATGACCTTAGCACGCAAGACATTGAGCGCTACGTTGCCACGGGCGAACCCATGGACAAAGCAGGAGCGTATGGCATTCAGGGATATGGCCGCCTGCTTGTACAAAAAATTGATGGTGACTTCTTTAGTATCGTAGGACTTCCTGTTGCACGCCTTATGCGAGAAATACAAACACTTGAAGAACAGGTCCAAGAAACGGAGGGGCTATGAGCCTTAGCTCTATTACTCAAATCCCAGGCATCTATGCCGCTCATTATACCAATGAACAGGATGCCACAGGCTGCACCGTTATTATTTGTCCCGATGGCGCTACTGGTGGTGTAGACGTTCGTGGCGGAGCACCTGCCACCCGAGAGACCGATCTGCTACGCCCAGAAGAGACCGTGGCTGTTTTACACAGCGTTGTGCTTTCCGGTGGTAGCGCCTATGGTCTTGAATGTATGTCCGGCGTGGCTAATGAGCTCGAGAAGCGCGGTGTTGGCCTAGACGTTGGCGTTGGAATTGTTCCTATCGTCAGCGGTGCATGCGTCTTTGATCTTGCTTGTGGCAACCCCACCGTTCGTCCCGGCCTTGCTGCAGGTGCAACAGCCGTAGCAGATGCGCTCGATACCAACGCTCCCCTTGCTCGCGGTAACGTTGGAGCTGGCACCGGTGCTACCGTAGGCAAGCTTGCTGGTCCTTCTCGCACTATGAAGGGTGGACTTGGAGAAGCGGTCCAGGCATGCGGAGCGCTTATCTGTGGTGCCGTAACAGCGGTCAATGCGTGCGGCACAGTAGTAGATCCGCTTACACATCTGCCCATAGCAGGCGTTTTGGACGAGAAGGGCAGCGCATGCATAGCAGATACAACAGAGCTGCTACTAAACGCAAGCGCACAGATGCCTTTATCGCGCACGAATACCACTATTTCGTGTGTCGTAACTAATGCCAAACTTACCAAAGCTCAGGCAACTAAAGTAGCTCAGATGTCCGCAGACGCCTATGCCCACACCATTGAACCTACGCACACCACCAATGATGGTGACACTATTTTTGTAATGGCTACAGGTCAGGTAGAACTACCGGTAGACGTGGTCGGTGCACTTGCTACCAGAGTTTTGGAAACCGCCATTGTAGACGCGGTCCAGCAAGCAAAAACGGCTTATGGCTTTAAGGCAGCCTGTGATCTGTAAAGCTACAGCAGCGGTAAGGATTAATTAAACTTATACAGCTTTTGTGCCACCCGATAGATATAGATGGTTGTTTTAACACCCGCTTTAGTAGGCAGGTTAGTAGCAAAACCAACTACTCAGCGACGTGCCCGCCGATACATGCGGTCATCATAGGCCTTTAGTTCATCCCAAAGAGCCTGGCAATTATCCATAGCATCTGGATCGTCAGACATACGCGAGTAAACAGAACAGACAGCCATCATAAGGGTAAAGTGATTGCACATATAGCTGCGCAGTTTTGCTACTTCTATATCATCATACAAATGGTAGGCATGCATCATGATACGTGTAACCGCCAGCTGTTGACTCACACGAGAAATGGCCACGCTCTCATTGATGGACTGGTCTTCTCGGCCAATAAAGTAGCGATAGAGATCCACATCCAAGTAATACAGGGTCTTACAGCGCGGCAGCGGCACGTAGGCATAGATGTTGTCCACATAAAACGTGTGAGCCGGCATGGGCAGACCACCATCGAGCAGCACATCCGTACGATAACACAGCGAATGCATGAGCAGATTTTGCGTCATCATAAAGTGACCGATGTTTTTCCAGCCAATCACACGATTGCGCGGCAGAGCATACTTAAAGTCCACGATGTTTTGCTTGCCATCCACCACATGTTCAAACACGTAATTGGTAATAACCAAATCTACCTGCTCATCTGTGGCGATAAAACTGCGAAGCTGAGCGAGAAGCGCCTGAAGAGCAGAGGCTTCTACCCAGTCGTCTGAGTCAATGATCTTAAAGTAGGTGCCCTGCGCATGATTTAAAGCAGCAAGGACGGCCATACCGTGGCCACCGTTAGGCTGATGAATGGCCGTAATGATGTTGGGGTAGCGCTGTGCCCACTCTTCCGCCCTTTGCGGCGTGTTATCTTTGGTAGAGCCGTCATCAACAATGCAGATATGGATGTCCTCCGCAAAGTGAGAACCTTCCAAAATGGACAGAATACATCTATCCATATAGTCTTCAGAGTTGTAACACGGAATACCAAAGGTAATTACTTTGTTTTGGCTTGCAGACATGAAACTACCTTATGCATGCTGGGCAATAATCTCATCACACAGGGTAAGAGCAGAGGCACAGACGCCATCCATATCGTAATAGCGGTACTCTGCCAAACGACCTGCGGGATGGAAGTTTACCAAACCACGCACACGGTCACGATACTGTTCATACAAAGCGCGGGTATTATCCTGCAAAATTGCATAATACGGAGTCTCTCCACTACCTGGCTCAAAGGCCTTGGAATACTCACGCATAATGGTGGTCTTACCAGGAACAACTTGACCAGTCATGTTCTTAAACTCGGTAATGCGCGTAAAGTCCTCAGAGGTGGTGTAATTAACCGTGCCGACGGGCTGGAACTGATCCATATCCAAGGTTTCAAACTGCATGTCCAAGGTACGATACGGCAGGCCGCCCAGATCTAGATCAAACAGCTCATCCAAAGGACCGGTATAAATGACCTCGCCACCATAGGGACGCTCACGGACCTCCACATTTGTCTCGGTAACCGTAAGAATGTCACGCACATCTACGTTGAGAAATACGTCAATCAAGTCGTGATCTAACATGTGCTCAAATAGCTTGGTGTAGCCCTGAGCAGGCATGCCCTGGTAGGGAGCCTGAGGGAAATACCTGTCATCGTCACCCACAAAGATGGGTACGCGACCAGTAATGGATTTATCAATTTGATCAGGCGTTTTACCCCACTGCTTCATGGTGTAGTACAGAAAAACGTTCTCATAAACATAGTCCGCTACTTCTGCAAGCTCATCATCATTCTTGTCGCGCAGCTCCATGATGGGAACCTTTTTGTTCTCTCCAAAGGTAGCTACGAGTTTTTGATACAGGCGCTCGCCCTTCTCATCACCAAAGGCAAGCTTAAGCGAAGTGTGATTAAAGGGAACAGGCATGAGCGTGCCGTGAATGTTTGCTAATACCTTGTGGTCGTAATCCGTCCACTCAGTAAAGCGAGAAAGGAACTGATGAACGCGGCTGTTAAACGTATGATAAATATGGGGACCATACTTGTGAACCAAAATACCGGCGGCATCCTCATAATCGTAGGCATTGCCAGCAATGTGATCACGACGCTCAATAACGGCAACTTTGTATCCGCAGGCTTCAGCCAACCTACGCGCGCAGGTAGCCCCAGCAAAACCGGCGCCTACAACCAAAACATCGTAAGAATCAGCGCTAAAAGTAGCAGGTAATCCATACTCACAGTTCATGTTTATCCTCCCCTAGGCCAACTGGCCCGCAGGCTCAAAAAAAGCGAGTGTGGGATGATCCCACATCTCGATTGTATGGTTGATTTTATCACGTGTGTCTATAATGGTGACACATCGTGTAAAACGTCCGTTGGTTGTGCATAATCGCTCCGGCGCTCGACTGCACGAGTATGTCGTAGATTTTTGGGAGGGGTTTTGCATGAGTGATTTTCTCAATCGCATGAAAGCTGCAGCAAAAGCAGACAAAAAGACTATCGTGTTGCCCGAGGGTGAAGATCCACGCACCCTCGAGGCAGCCCGCATGATTGTGGATGAGGGCATTGCCAACCTTGTTATTTTGGGCAATCCTGACAAAATTACCATTGATGGTGTTACGGTCATTGATCCTATGAACTCTGAGAAGCACGAGGCATACTCACAAAAATTTGCTGAGCTGCGCGCTAAAAAGGGTGTCACCATTGAGCAGGCTCGCGCACAGATTAACGACGCCACCTACTTTGGCACCATGATGGTAAAGATGGGTGATGCTGACGGTCTGGTTTCTGGCGCATGCCACTCCACAGCAGATACCCTGCGTCCTGCACTGCAAATTCTTAAAACCGCCCCCGGCACTAAGCTTGTCTCGGCCTTCTTTATTATGTGTACCGATACCAGCGAGTTTGGTGAAAACGGTACCGTCCTCTTTGCAGACTGCGGCCTGAACATTGCTCCTACCGCCAACGAGCTTGCAGAGATTGCAGCGGCATCTGCCAACTCTTGGAAGACCTTCATGTCTGATGAGCCTCGTGTGGCCATGCTCTCCTACTCCACTATGGGTTCTGCTGGTGGAGAAACTGCAAAGAAGGTCCAGGAAGCTACCGCCATTGTTAAGGAAGCCTATCCTCACTTGGCAGCAGATGGTGATTTGCAACTTGATGCGGCTTTGGTACCCAGCGTGGCCGCACTTAAGGCTCCCAACTCAAAGGTTGCTGGCAAGGCTAACGTCTTAGTCTTCCCCACGCTTGAGGCGGGCAATATTGGCTACAAACTGGTACAGCGTTTTGCCCATGCACAAGCTTACGGCCCCATCCTTCAGGGTATTGCCAAGCCTGTCAATGACTTGTCTCGCGGCTGCTCTGCAGCAGACATTGTAGGCGTTGTTGCTATTACTGCAGCTCAAGCCCAAATGGCAGAGTAATCAAAAGTAGCGTACGTCTTTTTGCTCTCATATAAGCGATAGCTCTCGAGAAACTCCGGATGCCTGGCAGCAAACCTATGCATTCGGAGTTTTTTACAGGTTCGTTTTTGTATAAGTTCATACCTGTGATACCAGTGAGCGCTAAATTTTGACTGTGCCGTACACATTGATACACAAACGTATAGAATAGTGCAGCTATTTGTATCACGTAAAAAAGAAAGGGTGACTTACTTACATGGATATCACTTCTTTGGTATTTCAGTTCAATGCTAGCAAGCCACTTTCTCAAGAGCTGAGCATCGCATTGGCACAACCGACTGACGTCGATCAAATTATGGATACCATCACTGCAGCACGTGCTATTATGCGTGCTAACAATAACTTTGCACAATGGACGAGTGAATACCCTTCCCGCGAGCTTATCATCCAAGATATTGCTGCTCACCGTGGTCTTATCTGTGTAGACGCAAGCCACAAAGTAGTTGGATATATGGTTATATTCTTTACCCCAGAACCAACCTACGCCTCCCTCGATGGGAGCTGGCTGAACGATACTGATCCCTATCTAACCGTTCATCGAATCGCTGTACGTCAATCCGGTTTAGGCGTTGGCCGCATGTTGATGCAGTTTGCCATGAGCTGTGGTTTGAGTGTTCGCGCAGATACCCATGAGGTTAATACACCCATGCGCACGCTCTTGAAAAAGCTTGGCTTTTCTGAATGTGGCACCATCATTATTGACGATGGCACTCCTCGCATTGCTTATCAGTGGATGCCTCATACCAGCTTTGATGCTGCGTAGCAACAAATAAAGCCCTAACAACAGCGGTGTGTTGTTAGGGCTTATCTATGCAATAAAAAGACAACGCTGCCGACAAAAACAATTAGTTGCCCAAAAGATCCTCTACATCCATGGCAATCATGAGCTCTTCGTTGGTAGGAATGACCAAGACCTTAATAGCACTATCCTCGGTGGAAATAACGCGAGGCTCGCCAGAACGAACCGCATTAGCCTGCTCATCCAGCTTGACGCCCAACCATTCCAGCTCTCGAGCAACACCAAGACGCATAATATCGGAGTTCTCACCAATACCGGCAGTAAACACCATAGTGTCAAAACCGTGCATAGACTGAGCCATCTCGGCAATAAGTTGAGAAGTGCGGTAGTAGAACATCTCTAGGGCAAGCTCACAGTTTTTATCGCCACGAGCAGCACCCTGTTCAATATCGCGAGAATCAGAAGAAACGACAGAGAGCGCAGCCAAACCAGACTTTTTGTTCATCATGGTATCTACTTCATCAACGCTATAGCCGCCAACACGCTGAAGATAAAATACAGTTGCAGGATCTACCGTACCGGTACGGGTACCCATAATAAGACCATCAAGAGGAGTAAGGCCCATGGTGGTATCCATAACGTGCCCGTCCTCAATCGCGGCCAAAGAAGCACCTGAACCAAGATGGCAGCTTACCAGCTTGTGGACCTTGTCGCCCAAAAGCTCATGCGCGGTGCGCCAAATAAAACGATGAGAGGTACCGTGAGCACCATACTTGCGAATATGCAGCTTATCTACCACATCGCGGGGCAGCGCATAACGCCAGGCCTTCTCGGGCATGTTGTAGTGGAATGACGTGTCTGCAACAATGACGTTGCCAATGGAAGGAAACATCTCGCGACAAATCTCGATAACATCTGCCTCGGCATAGTTGTGCAAAGGTGCCAAAGGTGCTACCTCGCGCACCCATGCCAGCGTTTCTTCCGTTACAACCTTAGACTCAGGAAAATACCAACCGCCCTGAACTACGCGGTGACCAATGCCCTCAATCTTGTTGGTATCAAAGCCTGCTTTATCAAGAATATCAAATACGTACTTAACGGCAACCTTATGGTCTGGTAATGCTACCTCAAGCTTTGATTTAACACCCTGCTCCTCATGACCAATAAATGAGTCATTGATGCCAATACGCTCACAATTGCCTTTTGCGTACACCTCATGCGTGGTGGTATCCAGCAGCTGATACTTAAGCGATGAGCTACCTGCATTGATAACCAGAACGTTCATGTATTCTCCTAAACGATCAATACCTAATGTGCTTGCTGTACAAAAATTGCAACTCTTCAATAATACGACCAACACAGCACAATGACACACACGTGGATGAGTTTAAATTAAAAAACCGCTAAGCAAGCTGATCCGATAAACGCTTGCCGCCCAAAACATGCCAATGAAGGTGATTAACCGTTTGACCAGCATCCGCGCCCACATTGGTAAGCACGCGAAAACCGCTGTCTTTAATACCGGTGCGCTGCACAACTTGCTCGACGCACTCCACCATGGCCATAAGCGTTTGAGCATCCACTCCATCAAGCAGGTTGTCATGATGAGCTTTAGGCACTACCAGTACGTGTACTGGAGCCAAAGGAGAGGCATCAGCAAAGGCAGCTGCCAGTTCATTTTGATATACCATTGTGGTTGGAATCTCGCCCTTGGCAAGCTTGCAAAAAATACAATCACTCATGACTACCCCTTCTTATTTGATTGTTTGAATACTCTATTCGTTGATAAACGCGGTCGAAGGCGCAGCGGTGGTATCAGGCGCAGCGGCTGCAGAAGCATCTAACAATACCTGTACGCGCTGCTCAGCATGCGCAAGACGTTCACGTAAATCATTGAGAAGCTCGACGCCTCGGTTGTATTTCTCAAGCGCTACCTCAAGCTCAAGGTCACCGCTTTCGAGCGAGCGTACAATCTGCTCAAGCTCGATATTAGCCTCTTTAAAGCTCAAATCCTTAAGAGGAGTTACCTGCGTCTGATCCATCTTTACTTCTCCTGTTCCATGGAAGTTTTGTTTTGTGTCTGGGTAACCACCACATCCAGCTGGCCCTTATTTAACAAAACACTTAATTGATCATTGGGGCAAACATGGCTGGCATCACGCACCACTGCACCCGACGGTGTCCGCACAATGGAATAACCACGAGAAAGCACGTTGAGTGGAGAAAGCGCCTGTAAGGATGCAGCTTGACGATCTAATGCTAGGGCATACGGACGAGTCATGCGAGCAGCTGCACCGGTAAGACGCCCACTGAGTACTCCCACATCATGCAAGCGACGCTCCACAATGCGTGGCAGCGCATCCATTAAACGCTGCTCCGTTTGCATCAGAGCACTGACCCTATCGTCCACTAAAGAGCTTGGATCGATAAGACAACGATGCTTTGCAAGGGCATCAAGATGGGTTTTCTCGATAGACAAGCGATTTTGCATAGCAAGCGCTGCACGATTAGCAGACGCATCCACTACACCTCTGGCAGTGGCCACTATGGTGGACATAGTCTGCACCAAACGCTCCTGCCTCATGTTGACGGCGGCCACAATCTCCGAAAGAGCAGGTGCCACACTTTCTGCTGCAGCGGTTGGCGTAGACGTACGACGATCAGACACCATGTCACAAATGGTTACATCGGGCTCATGTCCTATGCCAGTGATTACCGGAACAGGACACGCAGCAACTGCACGGGCCAGCGCCTCATCATTAAAGCACATCAGATCCTCGTAGGACCCGCCACCGCGCACCAGCAAGATGCAATCCGGTTGCGCTGCAGCAGCAACCTCCAATGCGTGAATAATGGTTTGCGCTGCCGTAGCGCCCTGAACAGCACAGCCAGCACACAGCAACTCTACCAATGAATTACGGCGCGACAGCGTACGACGTACGTCTTCAATGACGCTACCGGAAAGTGAGGTAACAACGGCTACACGCGTACAAAAGAGGGGAATTTTGCGTTTGCGGGCACTATCCATCAACCCCTCTGCCTCGAGCTTTTTTGCAAGCGCAGCCACCTGCTGGCGCAACAGTCCTTCTCCAGCTACCGTAAGCGTTTTTGCTTTAAAGCTCAGCTTTCCGGAAGCCTCATACACATCAAAGGAGCCCGTCATTTGGATTTTAAGGCCATCTTCCAAATCAAAACCAGCAGCAGCGTAAATGCCACGCCACACAATAACGTCCATGGTGGCAGAAGCATCTTTGATTTGAAAATAGCAATGCCCGGAACGGCTGTTAGGCCCTCTAAAGCCAGAAACCTCACCGACAACAGTACATACAGGAATAGATCCCACTGCCATTTTGGCCTTATGTATAGCTTCCGAGACACTCAGAGTAGGTTCATTATCCATAGCAACACACTAATCTCTCGAAGACCTTGAGAGCAGATACAGCAATTGCAACACAGAAACCAGCGCGGCTGCAACATAGGTAAGCGCGGCTGCAGTTAACACCTGTTTTGCGCCTCTCTCGGAAACCTCATCTAAACCAGATTCACCCGATGCGATATACGCTACCGCACGACGAGACGCATCAATCTCTACAGGAAGCGTAACCAGATGGAATACCACAGATGCTGCAAACAGCGCGATTGCCAGCTGAACCAGACCCGTAAATTGAAGCATCACGCCTAAAAGAAATAGATATATCCAAGCGTTAGAAGCAAACTGCACTACCGGCACTAAAGCCGAGCGAATCTTCATGGGCACATAGCCCTTTGCAAACTGCACCGCATGACCTGCTTCATGACACGCTACTGCGATAGAAGCAACTGAGCCACCCGTGCGATTGGCCTGTGAAAGATTAAGAACATTGGTGCGTGGATCAAAATTATCCGTGAGCTCACCATCAATGGACTGAATTCCCACGTTAGAGGCACCGTTTACCTGCAACATATGACGTGCAACCTCTGCACCCGTACGTGAAACATTGGCGTCCACACCTGACCAATAGGCGTAGGTTTTCTTGATATAGGCTTGCGTGCCCAAGCCTATAGCCGTGGACAGCAGCACCAAAAGAATATATGCAAAATCGCCACCAAAAAAGTAATACGGCATTATACGATCCTCTCAAACCAACTAGGGTAACCCAAACGGTAGTTCATAGGGCACTCCATACAAGTACGGTATATGTACCCAGATATACACACCGTGCTCAAGGCAGCACTTTTGCTACAAATTTCTCCTACAGAAATTCGATATGGCCGTCTTTGACCGTAAGGCCCGTTTGCCCATCCAGCAGCGCTTGCAATTGCTTGCCTACCAAATCGTAGCGCCAGCCTTTAGACAATCTGGACGTATGAGGATGCGTGGCAAACTCATATAAATCATCACGTGTCGAGATAAGCTGCGTAGCTACGCCGCTTTTATCGGCAACCATACGAACCATGGCATACATCAGGTCAAGCACGCTTTCCATAGTGGATGAAGGGCGTGGCTTTTTCTGAATAGTGGGCATGTCTTGAGCTGGACAATGCAAGCCAGTCACTACCGCCTTGCAGATATCACTGCAGTCAAAGGAGGTGAGTTGCTCTGTTCCACGAATACGTTGTAGCTTGTGCATGCTTTGAGGAGCTAATTTACAAATTTCCACGATGGTCTCGTCAGACAATATCCATTTGCGTGGAACATCGCGCGCGCACGCCATGGAATCGCGCCAGGCACACAGCTCACGTGCAAGAGCAAGCTGCTTGCGCGTTAACGAGTTGGAGCGCTTAAGACGACGATACGCCTCACGAGGATCCACGTGCCAATGGCTGGGGTCACAAAACGCCTCGAACTCCGGCATCACCCAGGACAGGCGATTTTGCTTCACCAGAGACGTAATCATCTGGTCATAGATACCCGGCAAATACCGCACGTCATCCTCTGCATACTCCAGCTGTTCACTATCAAGGGGACGATATGACCAATCCGTAAGAGAGGCAGCTTTGGGTAGATGAACGCCCGTGTAAGCCTCCACCAAGGCACCATATCCGAGCTGCATGCGATAACCCAAAAAAGCCGCCGCAAGCTGCGTATCAAAAATGGGATGTGCAACCACGCCAAGCGTATGGTCAATAACCTCCATATCCTGGCTGCAAGCATGGAAAATCTTTACTACAGACTCATCTGTTAAAAGCTCTTTTACCGGTGTAAGGTCCTCAATGAGCAGCGGATCAATTGCTGCAGTTTCCTTGGCGGTTCCAATTTGGATCAAGCACAAGCGTGGATAAAAGGTTTTCTCGCGTAAAAATTCCGTATCAACCGCCACGGCCTTCTCGGCACGAACACGGGCGATAAATTCCTCCATCTGGGAGAATTCTGAGATATACATTGATTCCTCTCGGCAACAAAAATCCTTCGCTAGTATCATAGCTAAGGTAAGGTGCTGAGGTATGCAGATGTGGGAGGATTTTGATGCGTGCTCTTATCATCCACAATCAGATGTCTGGGTTTGGCTCAGATGCAATTTACGAGTTTGAGCGAGCGTTGGTCAAGCAGGGTGATGAGGTTGTGCTGCGCATCCCCACCGCCGATTTTGTGCCCCAAGACGTCTTAGCGGATGCGAATAACTTTGACATAGTTGTCCTATCGGGCGGCGACGGCACTATGGCATCGCTGTTATATTATCTCCGTAACACTACGATTCCTACCTGCGTATTTCCTTCTGGCACCTCTAATTTGTTGTTCCTTAATTTGGGGAATGCGCCCGACCCCGCTTCCATTGCCCTTGCCTGTCGCGCGCGCAAAACCATTACTGCAGATTTAGGTGAAATGTCTTGGACTGACGAGAAGGGCGTGGAGCATACCAAGGGATTTTGTCTCATGTCCGGCCTGGGCTACGACGGTGAATTTATGCGAATGGCAGCAGAAAACAAATCTGCCCTTGGCGAAGCAGCATACTTTGCTGCTGCGGTTAAAACGCTTAATCCCCAAGTATCACACTTTAGTATTACCGTTGATGGCAAAACGTTTGAACGTGATGGCATTGCGTGTATCGTAGCCAACAATGCCATGATCCAGGGTGACATCAAAATCATTCCAGAAAACACCATGACCGATGGCTTGCTTGATGTCATGGTCCTTGAGGTTAACCAAACCGTTGAGCTGCTTCCTTCCGTGGTTGCCTCCATTCTTGATAAAACGGGCAAAGTGCTTGAGCGCCCCATGATTGAAAGCTTTAGAGGTAAAAACATCGAGGTGCAGGCACAAAATCCCATGGCTTTGCAAATTGATGGCGATCCTATGGCAGACAACATCACCAGCTATCACGCGCGGGTGCTCGAGAAGACCAATCGCTTAATCGTTGATGATGTCAGTTTTTATGCAAGCCAGGCAACACAGCCAGACAAAACCTTGCCCGAAGCAAAGGTTATTCCTAACCCCTTTACCTAGAAGCTCCGCCCGCTTTTATCGACCAGTATCGGTCAGTATTTAGAAGGGAATGCACAGCAAAAGAGCGTAGGCAATAACACCACTCACGGCACACCAGAGCAATGAGCGGGTTTTTCGAGCTACTACTACCACAAAGGCGGAGGCAATAAGTGGAGCTATGCCCTGTTGTAGGCCCTTATCAAACATAGTGGGAGACAGAATATCATTAGCTACCAGTGAGGCAAAGGCTGCCGTGGGAATCAGGCCCAGCACCTCATTAATGCTTTGTGGGATATCCTTACCCTTAAGAATCAGCATAGGCGCAACGCGCAGCACAAACATGGTTGCGGCACAGCAGCCATAGAGTATAAGAAAATCTTGTATACTCACTCGCCCATCACCCTATCGTATATAACGCCAGAACAAACGCCTAAAAGGGCTCCGAGCAAAATAGCTGGACCGGCTAAGCCAAGATACTTGCACGCAAACACGCCAACCATGGAAGTAGCAATAACAACCAGAGCGCGTTTATCGATACGTTGAACACAGAGCAAGCAAATAAAGATTGCCGTCATTGCAAAGGATGCCAGGTTCATGGGGATGGAAATGACAGAACCTACCAAACAACCAATCATATTTGAGGCAATCCATGAACACTGGCAAAACACATTGACCAAGCTGGCCTTTTGCACGGTCCAGGAGCTAGCATCGCTAAAGTGCTCCAGGTTAACGCCAAAGCTTTCATCCGTTACAGTGGACGCAAAAAACACGGTAGCAAGCCTATTTGCGCGTTTGGTATGAGAAGAAAGCGCTGCAGAATAGAGCATCTGGCGCGTGTTGACAAACGAAACGCTCATGATAATAGATGCTAAAGGAGAACCTGCCATAAGCATATTGGCAGCCATGAATTGCCCAGCACCAGAATAAAAGAGTAGAGACACAATAAAGATCATCCAGGGCTGCAGACCAGATGCGCTTTCCAAAATACCACAGGGAATACCAATAGAAAGGTATCCAACCATGACGGGCGTAGCGGCTCGGAGTGCCTCGTGTATATCATTTCTGGAAATGCTCACAACCCACCTCTGCATCAGGACTTCTCTAGCACGTATAGATACTAGCGCCTAACGCACAGACATATGAGCTCATGCATAATTTCAAGAGTTTTTATACAAGCTTGAGCGTTTCTTTATTGAACAGAATTTATTGAGCAGAATGTTCGCTCAAAGCATTGAGTCCCGCAGAGGCAAGTGAGTCAACCGTGTTGGCGATCTCCTCTACTGACTGTGTTTGTGCACCTGAATCCAACCAACGCTGTACAAGCGCAATAACACCACCAGATACAAAGCCTGCAACTGAGACAATGCCCGCCTTGGCCTTGTTGGCATCCACAATACGAGCCTCTAAAAACTCACGCACCCGCTCCATAAACTGATCATGCACACGTGAATTGAGCAAACAGGCAAGCTCCGAGCTTGTATCGGCAGCTAAAGCACCAATGTTGGTAAGTACCTCTTTGACATGATCTGCAGAAAAATTAATGGTAGTGCCACCAAAAGCGTCCTTGATAGATGTCAGCGCAGACTCCTGCATTTCATCTACCACGGCAAACACCGTATTGTAATGAGCCAAGAACGTCTTTTTGGAAATAAGGGCACGATCAGCAACATCTTTGATAGTGATTTGAGACAAATCGCGCTCTGCCATAAGCGACAAAACCGCCTCTTTAATAGCACGACGCGTCTTAACAACACGCATATCCAGCTGATTTTTGACCGATGACATAGCCACTGCCTCCACCAAAAACTCTTGCCTTTTGTTCTGTTCTCTTACCCTGCCTATAGCACACACAAGCATACGCGCTACAAGCAAGCCCCCTCCTGTACACCCTTGATTGTGTGCAACTTCTGTTTATGGTTCCCACTATAGCAAGTTTTATTACATTTAGGTCACTTTTTTTGACTTATTTCCATTTTAGGAAATAATACTAATTGAAGCGAGAAAACTGTACGCAAAACAAAAGCCGAGAAAGCCGTGCACTAGAGGATGCTCAAAACGATAAGCGGAGAACCACGATGAAATTTGCTGACCTGACAGATGACTTTACACAGCTTGCACTACCTGTGTTGTCTCATCCTCGCGTTCGTAGCATGGATCAATTCATACAGCACGGCAGTACAACCACCCTGGACCACTGCATGGCGGTAGCGTACTGCTCGCTGCTCTTTGTTCGCACACTAAACATTACCTGCAATGAACAGGACCTCGTAACCGCTGCCCTGCTGCACGATTACTACTTGTATGACTGGCATATTAAAGACGCATGCCCACAGAGACTGCACGGGTTTTCTCATCCTCACTTAGCCCTCCGTAATGCTATGGAGGATTTTATCCTATCCAAGCGCGCAAAAAACGCCATTAAACGCCACATGTTTCCCCTGACCCCTATCCCGCCCAAATACCGTGAAGGCCTCATCATTTGTTTTATCGATAAGATCTGTTCCACCTACGAAATTTTTGCCAAGCAGCCCTGGGCTTGGGCGCATTTAAGAGAGCTGGAGGTATAGCTATGCTAAATCCGGTTTCTGGTGTTGTTGTAAGCTTCTTTGCCTATGCCTTTTTTGGATGGGCTTGGGAAACCGTCTATTGTTCGCTTGTCGAGAAGCACTTTGAACGCCGCGGCTTTTTATTTGGTCCCATCTGTCCCATTTATGGTGTGGGAGCCATGAGCGCTGTCTTGCTTTTAGACTGGATTCAAAACCCCTGGCTGCTCTTTGCGGCTGGTGCACTCCTTTCCACAGCTATAGAGCTTATCGGTGCCCATATATTGCTTGTCTGCTTTAAAAGGCGTTGGTGGGATTACTCACATATCCCGGGTAATTACAAGGGATATATCTGTGTGCCGGCAACAATACTTTTTGGTCTGTTTTCTGTTGCCTGTGTACAGGTCATACAACCCGCGCTGATGCAGGTGCTTTATGTGCTCGCTCCTCATACGTTAAATCTCATGGCTGCAAGCTTCCTTGGCTTGTGCTTTGTAGACCTTATTTGCAGCATCGACCACGAGCTAATAGGTGTTTTGCCGCTTGATGGAGCAAAAAATCGCATTATGTACGAATTACAAAACTACATGTATTCACGCTAGAAACCGTCTAATTTGGTCCACGAGGGGTAAAATTATCCCAAAGCTATATTCTGCAGAAACTGGACCATATGATTGAGCTAAAAAACATTCATAAAGCCTATACTACAGGCTCCTTCGTACAAACCGCCCTTGATGATGTTTCTGCCACCTTCAGAGACAATGAGTTTGTAGCAATCTTGGGTCAATCTGGCTCTGGCAAAACCACCATGCTTAATATTTTGGGTGGACTTGACCATGCAAATAGCGGTGAGATTGTAATCAATGGCGTCTCTACCAAGCAGTACAAAGCTAAAGACTGGGATACGTACCGCAATCATCATGTTGGTTTTGTATTTCAGAGCTATAACCTCATTCCTCACCAAAGCGTGCTCTCTAACGTAGAACTGGCACTTACCCTTTCTGGTGAACATGGAGCCTCCAGGAAAGAACGTGCACGTAAGGCACTGGAGCGCGTAGGACTTGCTGATCACGCCCATAAAAAGCCTAATCAGTTGTCCGGCGGTCAGATGCAGCGCGTTGCCATCGCGCGCGCTTTGGTAAATGATCCCGACATTGTTCTTGCAGATGAGCCTACTGGTGCTTTGGATAACAATACCGGTATCCAGATTATGGACCTCTTACGTGAGGTTGCTCATGACCGCCTGGTCATCATGGTCACTCATAACCCAGAGCTCGCTCAACACTATGCAACCCGCATTATCCGCTTGCAGGATGGCAAAATTGTTGATGACTCCATGCCCTTCTCGGCTCCTCAACAAGATTGCAAAGCCGGTGCTGTCGATACAAGCGCTGTAGATGCAAGAGCTGTTCCTGCTCAGAGGTCCAATAAGTCAGGTAAGGCTTCGATGTCTTTTTTGACTGCCTTGGGCTTATCGGCAAACAACTTGATGACAAAAAAGGGTCGTACCATTTTGACGGCCTTTGCTGGCTCCATTGGCATTATCGGCATTGCAGCAATTTTGGCTCTGTCCAACGGCGTCAATGACTACATTGCTCAGACGGAAAAAAATGCCATGTCATCCTATCCGCTTACTATCAATGAAAATGCGGCGGACTTTACCAAGCTTCTTACTACTATGGCACGTGCCAATTCTGAGGACAGACAAAAAGATGTTAAAGAGGGCCAAATTGGCATTACCTCGGATGTTTCTTCCATGTTTGACACGGTCAAAAAGAATGATCTGGCAGGATTTAAGAAATACATTGAGTCTTCTAGCAGCTCCATTAAGAGCAACTCCAATGCTATTCGCTACAAGTACAATGTTGCACCCAATTTTTATCTACCTACAGCAGATGCTTCAACGCTACCCTTGGGCAAGGTGCTAGAATCTGGTCCTCAAGGCAGCACGTCTATGATGGGCCTGTCTTCTAGTTTTGGTAACACCAGCACGGATTCGTTCCAAGAGCTTATAGACAACCATGAAGTACTTGCTTCACAATACACGGTAGTTGCCGGTAGATGGCCTAAAAACTACGATGAAGCGGTCTTAGTGTTGGACAAAGACGGTCAGCTGTCTGACTACACCTTGTACAACATTGGTGTGCTTGACCCCGACATCTTCCGTAACCTTTTGAGCAACCTCACCAAGGACCAAAAGTCTACGGTAGAGGCAGCCAAAAATATCACCTTTACCTATGAAGACGCACTCAAACTGACCTACAAAGTGGTTGAACAGCCTACGCTGTATCAATTTAATTCGTCCACTAATACCTGGTCTGACATGTCTAATGACACCACCTACATGCGTCAGGCTATCGATAAGGGTATTACAGTTAAGGTTGTAGGCATTATTCGTCCTGCAGAGGGTCAGTCAAGTGGCTCACTATCTCAAGGCATTGCCTACACCAGCGATTTAACGCACAAGCTTATGGAAGACAATGCCCAAACAGATATTGTTAAGCAACAAATTGCCAACCCTGAGGTTGATGTCTTTACAGGCCAAACATTTGAACAGCTCAAGAACAACGCCAATTCAAGTTTGGATTTGAGCAAGCTGTTTACTGTTGACCAAAAGATGCTTGCCTCTGCCTTCTCATTTGATACCTCAAAATTATCGAGCTTAAGTTCTGCGCTCGATCTCTCAAAACTTGATACCAGTAAGATGGACCTTGATCCCTCTGCTCTTACGTTTGATACCGATGCGCTTACCCAATCCATTACACCTGACATGATAATGAGATTGCTCCAAGGCGCACCTAAGCCTGATTTTGAGAAACTTGGTCAACTGCTGGGTACGCTCGATCCCATGCAACAACAGCAGATTACTGATATTCTCCAGCAGATTGCTAACGGCTTTTTGCCTTGGTGGTATGCCCAACATCCTGGCCAGTCTCTTACGCCAGATATAGATCTTAGTGCGGATTTACAGGCTTATTTACAGTCTGAAGCCGTTCAAACCTTGCTTGGTCAGCTCAACTCTATTGTGGGTGATACGTTTAAAACCGGTATTCAATCCTTTGCGGAGGAGTACTTTAGCAAGCAGTTTGTTCCCTATCTTCAACAGCAAATGAGTGAGTTTGCACAAAAGGCAGCTCAAAGCATGATGGAACAGATAAGTTCTGCGCTGCAGTCTCAGATGAGCGTCCTTACAAACGGATTAACAAGTGCTTTGCAAAGCAGCCTGTCCAACAGTGCTCAAAGTTTACAAAATGCATTCTCTTTTGATCCCGCTGCCTTTGCTAAAGCCATTCGCTTTAATATGACCCAAGAAGAGCTTATGGCTATGTTTACCAATCTTTCTTCTGCACGGCGTTATTCGTACGATAGCAACTTAAGCAAGCTTGGCTATGGCAACCTAGACAAACCAAGTGCTATTGATATCTATCCCAAAGACTTTGAGGCAAAGTCCACCATCATGTCCGAGATTGATTCGTACAATGCCAAGCTGAGAGAAGAAGGCAAATCAGATAACACTATTACCTATAGTGATCTTACCGGAACACTTATGACGTCGGTAACCAACATTGTGAATATGATTTCCCTTGTACTCATTGCGTTTGTAAGTATTTCATTAGTGGTAAGCTCCATTATGATTGGCATCATTACCTATATTTCGGTACTGGAACGCCGCAAAGAAATTGGTATCCTGCGTGCAATGGGTGCATCCAAACGCAATGTGGCTAATGTCTTTAATGCAGAAACCTTTATTGAAGGACTCATCTCTGGTGTATTTGCCATTCTTGTAGTGGTAGGTCTATCCATTCCTATAAACGCTCTTGTTGAGCACCTTAATGGCATACGTAACATCATGCAATTAGCACCAGGTTCTGCAATTATCCTGATACTTATCTCTATTGTTTTAACCGTTATTGCTGGCATTATTCCTTCTCGCTCTGCTGCTGCAGCAGACCCAGTAGAAGCCTTGCGCAGCGAATAAGAACAGAGGCGATGTATTGTATTCCTTTTCTTCGCGCGTACGTTACAGCGAAACCAATAAGCAGGGTATCTTGTCTTTAGTTTCGCTTGTAAATTATTTGCAAGATTGCGCACTGTTCCAAACCGATACCTTAGGTGTTGGTCTTGATCATCTTAGCCAAAAGAACATCGCATGGTTTATTGCAGCCTGGCAAATTCAAATACAAAAAATGCCTCGCTATGGGCAAGATATTGTCGTGAGCACCTGGCCCACCCAGTTAAAGGGTGTAATTGCACATCGTAACTTTACTATTTGTTCCCCTGAAGGCTTTGAATACATCCGTGCGGACTCCCTTTGGTTCATGTTTGATTTTGCCAAGCAATCCCCTATTTTGCCTCCAGAAGAGGAGTGGGCTCCCTATAGGTCACAGATGCATGAACCATTGGACATGCCAAAAACGTCTCGTAAGGTGCGCATAGATCCTCAGCTTGAAGCTACGATCAAACCTTCTTTTGTGGTAAGCGCTCAAAACCTTGATACCAACCATCATGTAAACAACGCACAGTATATAGACTTTGCTCAAGCTGCTGCAGGCGACATATCCTCATTCAAACGCATAGCCGTACAGTATGTTTCTTCAGCCACGCTTGGAGATATCATTGTGCCTGCGGTGTATGCCACCTCTGATAGCATCACCGTAAGTCTTAATGGAGCTAACGAGAAGCCCTATGCTCTTGTGCAGTTTCTTAACTAAGCCAGCCTAACACTTCATCCCAAATGAGATGCGCATCAGCTGTGGCTGCGGTATTTTGCGGCTGTTCATCTAAATGCTCATCAGACCATACATGAATACGTGCATGAACCCCATCTCCCGCCAGAGCCTCACGTTCAGCCTTTTGTTCTTGTTCGCGCAAGGCCTCTGCAAACCCCTTGAGCGGCTCAAACGGCTGAAATATTTTTGCACGATCAGCAAGGGCCATAGGACTATGGTGAGACAGAGCCTCTGGATATACTTGCCCATCCTTACGATGCTTCTGGTCCTTCTCGTCCTTATTGTGCTTCTCCACTACGGTGCCCTCCAATTTGCAGATTACGTTCACGCGCAGTGGCCTGCGGAAGCAGGTCAATACCACGAAGCAAAGCGTTTTTGCCAAACTTTCTTTTTACATCATTGATCGTATGGCTCATGGCATGTTCTTCAGACAGCTGCTGTGTATTAGAAAACAAATCAAGCTGCACATCAGCTGCTTGCTCATCAATCACTCTCGTAGCAGCAAACCCCACCCGATGCACCGCACGATGAGGAAGGCACTTCTCATAAAACAGCTGTGCTGTTGCTTGACGAATTTGCCGAGAAGATGCAGTAGGCACAGTAAAGCTATAGCTACCCGTAGAAGCAGGACCTCGATGCTGATGCAGGGCAAGAGATTGCTTTATAAGCTCGCGCTCAGCGGTACTGTTAGCGGAATACCCAATATACAAAGAAATCCCTGATGCCTGTTTATGCTGCTCTACCAGCTGTAATGCAAGCTGGTCTGCCATTTCTTTAAACACAACAAGTGTATCTTGCAAGGTGTAATCATGGTCAAAAACCTGCGCTGTAGAGAAGGACTGTGTGCATGGCCGATATGCTTTAATATCTGCCATGGTTGTTGGCTCTATGCCCCAAGCGTGGTCTATGAGAATCTCTGCATCAATACCAAACTCCTGATACAAGGGCTCAATTGGAGCTGCTGCCAGTTGACCCATGGTATGGATGCCCATGGCTGCTAACCTACGAGAAATTCCCGGTCCAATGCGCCAAAAATCTGTGATTGGTGTATGGTTCCACAGGTGTTCTCTGTAGCTCTGTTCGGTAAGTTCGCCAAAAAAATCACTACGATGCTTGGCAGAAATATCCAATGCAATCTTTGCCAAATAGAGGTTGGGACCCATACCACAGGTAGCAGTAATACCCAAGGTGCGAGCAACATCTGCACGAATAGCCTCTCCCAGCTCACGTGCACTCATACCGTATAAAGATAGGTACCCCGTAATATCAAAAAAGGCCTCATCGATTGAATATACGTGAATGTCCTCTTTGGCAATCCACTTCAGGTATACGCCATATACTTCAGCGGAGCGCTTGATATATAAAGACATGCGTGGCGGTGCCATAATGTACTTGATGTGTTTTGGTATTTCAAATACACGACAACGGCCGGGCACACCCAAGGCCTTCATCGCAGGAGATACCGCCAAACAGATAGTTTTAGCAGTGCGCGTAGGGTCCGCCACAACTAAGTTAGTTGTAAATGGATCAAGACCCCGTTCAACACACTCAATTGAGGCATAGAATGACTTGAGGTCAATACACAAGTATGTCCTGTTATGCTGTTCCATACTCTAAGATGCTCTAGTTCTTACGCTAGCGCAGTGCAACAATGCTTTGAGATACCTCTTGCACGACCTTCTCACCCAAATATGTGCGTACAATTTCTAAGGCAAACGCAAGAGCTGTAGCCATCCCCTGGCTGGTAATGATGTTGTCATCATGCACCACAGCAGCATCCACAAGCTTTGCTCCATGCTCGGTTATTAGATGCTGAAAGCTGGGATTGGCAGTAGCAGAACGCCCCCGTAAAAGCCCTAATTGAGCAAGAATAGAGGGTGCGGCACAAATAGCAGCAATATACTTTTTGGAAGAGACAAATTCTTTGAGTGCATCACACAAAGGCTCACAAGCAGCCAAATTGGTGGTACCGGGAAGTCCTCCAGGCAAAACAAGCATGTCATAGGAGTTAAAGTTAAAATCTGCATCAGGCACACTACATTGACAGCGAAGCGCTACGTTATGAGAAGAGATAACACTGAGCTGCGAAGTAATAGAGACCATATCACAAGGAATACCAGCACGATATAAGATGTCTACAACAGTAAGTCCCTCAATCTCTTCCATACCGTTAGCAAAAAATACAGCAACGCGCTTGTCCGTCCGAGCCTCCATGGTACCTCCCCTATCCAAACACCAGTTCTATATTGTATACTATCACTATTCTCAGACAGTATGTTTGGCATAAAACGGGCACAAGTATGTAAGCATCGCAACGTAATGGGATGAGCATGGGACAGTTTAATGAACAGGTCTATGAGGTAGTTAAGCAAATACCTCCTGGTAGAGTGGCAAGCTATGGGCAAGTTGCTCGGATGATTGGCAGGCCTCGCAATGCCCGCTTTGTAGGATTTGCCCTACATAGCAACCCTCAGCCCGGTATTATTCCTTGTCACCGTGTTGTGTTTAAAGACGGCTCGCTCGCACCAGGCTTTGCCTTTGGCGGACCAGAAGCCCAGCGTGCACTTCTGGAACAAGAGGGTATTCAATTTTTAGATGACGGTCGGGTGGATATGGAACAGTGCTGTTGGGAAGTTTATTAGCAAGCAAGCGGTTTAAATGCAGTCCAATCAATAAGTTTCTCGATAGCTGCTACCAGCTCTTCTAATAACGTGGCATCTTCTGCCGAGAAGCGCGCCAAGCTCGTAGAATCAATATCTAAAACGGCAACCACCCTACCCGAGACATCTCGTACGGGCACCACTATCTCAGAATTGGAAGCCGCATCACAAGCAATGTGACCAGCAAAGGCATGAACATCGGGTACCAACTGCGTTGTATTCGTTGCAGCACAAACACCACAGACGCCTTTACCCCATGCAATGCGCGTGCAAGCAATCTTGCCTTGGAAAGGCCCTAAGACAAGTTCTGGATTCTTCTGTAAGGATTGAGTCTGCTTGTCCTGCAGCATATAAACCCAACCCAACTTACATCATCCAGCGTTTCCCACAACAGTGCTACCACATTAGAGAGCGCTGGCAGCCATGCACGGTCGGCTTGCACCAGTTCAAAGGCCTGTTTTGAGAGCAGAGATTGAGCCATGACATCTTCCTCATGCTTGAATATGCTTTACGCTACAAAAAGGCTATTGCTTAAGGCAGATAAGATCGAGCGGGTCAACCGCAAAGGGAAGCCAAATTTTATAGGTTCCCATAGTGCGAGACATCACATCACAGGGTGTGTAGGCGTCATACCCATTCCACTGCTCAACCGTTCCCAGCGTGCACTCGCGGATGGGATAGTGTGCCGATAAAACCTGGAGCTGATCGGAAGCCTTGGCCTTATTGCGACAATGTACCTGAACCTCATACCTTCCCTGCTCGTCAGGCTTCTCAGCGCAAGCAATGACGGAAGCAACCATAAGACGGTCGCGCATATAGTCCACATGACCAGGGTTTTGGGTAGGATTGCCATAGAAGAATCCGGTGGAGTACGGACGGTGGCTCACGGCGTCAAGCTCGCTGATCCACTGTTGGGCTGGCTCTCCATCTAGAACATGGCGATATGCATTGGTAACACAGGCAGTATAATATGCCCCTTTTGCACGACCCTCAATCTTGATGGTGTCCACTCCAGCGGCCGCTATATCATCGAGGTGTTCCAGCATGCACAGATCATTAGAGGACAAGATGTAGCTCCACTTGTCATCTTGTTCTATATCCATACGACGGGTATCTGGTTTGGACTCCTCTACCAACGCCCAGCCCCAACGGCAAGGCTGTGTGCAAGCACCCACATTAGCCCCACGCTCTCGACCAACCAGTTCACTGGACAAAAAACACCTGCCCGATACCGCCATACACATAGAACCATGGGCAAAAACTTCAAGCTCAAGCTCAGAACTTACTCGACGACGAAGCTCAGCTATTTCCGCCAGGGCCATTTCTCGAGCAAGCACAAGGCGGCGCGCACCTAAGCGCATATACTGCTCGGCAGCAAGCGCATTCATGACGGACGCTTGCGTAGAGACATGAAGCGCAAGCTTTGGTGCATATTTTTGTACCAATGCCATACCGCCCAGATCAGCCACAATAGCAGCGTCAACACCAATGTGATTGATAAAGTCAAGATATGCAGGCAAACCATCGGTATCCTCATCACGCATGATGGTATTAAGCGTGATGTGCACACTGGCGTTTTTGCTATGAGCCAGCTTTACCGCTTCTTCTAGCTGCACATTATCAAAGTTTTTGCTGCGCGCGCGCATACCCCACTGCTTGCCAGCTAAAAAAACTTCATGAGCGCCAAAGTGCAAGGCCATTTGTAATTGTTCAGGACCACCCGCTGGTGAAAGTAGACGAAGGGGCAACGCAGACATAGAACTCCTCGTTCAACCGTCATTTTTGAAATCACATGAAATGACAAAGGAACCACATCTTTTGATGTGGTTCCTTTGTCATAATTCAAAAAAACAATCAGTACAAAACAGAACACTAATGCAAAACAAAAATAGTAAGAACAAGAAATAGTAATATAATTATTATATCCAAACTCCCATAAAAGTCAATAGCTCTCAGTTCTTATCTCTCAATTTTAAGCCATGCACTATCTGGTCGCGCAATTAAGCGAGCATTATTATATGCCATATCAAGAGTTAAACAGGTATGACCTAGATACTGATCTCCTGACTCACTCTTACTAACAACAAGCGCTAAATCAGGAACACTCGGATCAATTAGGCATATCGGAATAAGCAACTGAATATGCCCTCTGTAATATTGGGGCACTGCTGTCTTATAATTTGCATCTATCATATGCTTTGCATGCTTTATTGCACCATCAAACAGAATTTCTCTATTCATTTCTTCGCGCACTGACTTGGGAATACGATTTCGATTTTCTGTATTTCCAAATATATGTGCATATTGCGGACAGATTTCACAGTTTGTATCAAAAACTAAATCAGCTGGGTTTTCAAAATAGTTTGCCCTTTTAGGACGAGATGAAATCCCCATTGATGTCAATTGATACTCAGTGTAGAAGCCGTTGAGGAACCACTTTTGACGATTAGGAATTTCATTCCTCGTAAAATAGGTATAGATTGCTTCGTAATGTTCTGTATATAATCCCGTGTTAAAAAGTGCATAGTCTTCTGACTGAAATATATTGTTCTCTTCAACTAGCTTCAAAAAAGTATGCATTATATAGCTTTTAAGTATTGTATTTGTTGGTTGATTGTCAAAATTCCATTTTTCTGGACACATTCCAGAAAGATATGAAAGCTTCTTACCAAATTCATGACAAAATGCAAACTCAAACAATTCCATAGCACTCCTCCTTAATAAACTAGTTGTAATTATCAATATAGTGAACTCAAACTGATAAACATATAAGGTATTTGGTGAACGGATATCTAACAAATTTTTACAAGACGTGAACCTCATCCTTGGTAAAGTTTACGAAAGCCTCATCACCTACGTTATAAATCTTGTGCGTACGAGGATTGAAGTCCGTGATCTTAATAAGACAATCACCCACCATAACCTGATAGTTTTGGTAATGGCCCATAAAGCGAGACAGCACCACCTTGCAAGGCAGGACACCTTGGTCCGCAAGCGTAGCAGACTCAGGACGCAAAACAATACAGCACGCGCTTCCCTTCTGCAGGTGTTTGCAGCCGTCCACCTCAAGAGTCTGTCCTTCAAAGCTGCACAGAGCACTTTCTTCCGTGGGCTTATCGGTAACCGTGGCATGAAGGAAGTTAGATTCACCGATAAAGTCTGCGACAAATTCATCTTTTGGATGATAGTACACGGTTTGCGGATCACCAATTTGGTCCACGAGACCCTTCTTCATAACAATAATGTTGTCGGACAATGCCATGGCCTCAGACTGGTCATGTGTAACATAAATAGCAGTAATGCCAGCCTGTTGCTGAATACGACGGATCTCATTACGCATATCTACGCGCAGTTTGGCGTCCAAGTTAGACAAAGGCTCATCAAAGAGCAGGACACTAGGCTCAATGACCAAAGCGCGGGCCAGCGCAACACGCTGCTGCTGACCACCAGATAGCTGGTTGGTCATACGATCTTCCATGCCCTCCAGACCTACCAGCTTAAGGATGTTGAGGACCTTTTCGCGAATGGTCGCTTTATCCATCTTGCGCAGCTTGAGGCCGTACGCAACATTATCAAAAATATTGTAATGAGGCAGCAAGGCATAGCTTTGGAACACCATTGCCGTATCACGATTATTGGGTGTGATCTCATCAATCTGCTCATCGCCCAAGAAAATCTTGCCTTCATCCGGAGATTCAAAGCCAGCAATCATACGTAAAATGGTGGTCTTACCACAGCCGGAAGGTCCAAGCAGGGTCACAAACTCGCCGGGATTGATGGTGATGTTGGCATCATGAACGGCGTAAAAGTCTTTACCTGTTTTAGGATCCTGATAAATCTTGGAAACGTGCTCCAGAGTAATACCTTTTTTCTGCTTAGTCATGAGTTACTCCTCCTTGAGTGCTTGACTGGTTCCGAAGTGCTTCATGACCCAGTTCATTAACAAGACCGAACCGTAGGTAATTACAATAAGAATGGTTGCAAAAGCACAGGCCATACCATATGAACCCTTGCCTGCAAACTCGTTAATCTGAACAGTAATGAGTAAGAACTGTGGTGTAACCAGCAAAATAACTGCGGAAATTGCCGTAATGGAACGAACAAACGCCGTAACCAAACCGGACAGGAATGAGTCTTTAATAAGCGGTAAGGTAACCGTCATAAAGACCGTAAAACTATCAGCGCCCATATCGTAGGCGGATTCCTCAATGGACTTATCGATCTGACGTAAGGCAGAAATACCAGAACGCGTACCCGTTGGAAGCGAACGTACGACAAACACGATAATCAAAATTAAGCCAGTACCATACAGGCCCTGCATAAATCCGGTATGCAAAATACCGCTAGAAAAACCACGGATGTAACCAACACCCAAAACGGTACCAGGAACTGCCATGGCCAACATGGACACAGCCTCTATAAAGCCACGGAATCTAAAGCGCCGCTTAACAACAAGGTAAGAAATGATCATGGACAAAAGCGCAGTAATGGGGGCAGCAATAAGCGACAACATAAAGGAGTCGCGGAAGGCCTGCAAGCCATGATACTTAGTAAATACCAAGGTAAACCACTTGGTCGTGAGGGCATAGTTGGAGCCCCAGGAACGCACAAATGACCCGTAAGGAACCATCAGGTACATGGAAATGACAAAGATTGCTACACCACCGCACAAAAGGGAAAGCGGTATGCGTACAGAATTATCGGTAATCAACATGCGCGCACGGCTTGCTTTACCAGAAAGCGTTGAGGTGCTTTTTGCCTCAAGGATATACTTCTGAACAATAAACATCAGAAGGGTGATGGCAAGCAAAATAACGGCCATTGCAGCAGCACCTTGTTTGTCATACGCACCGGTAATCTGCAAATAGATGGATGTTGCTAGCGTATCGTATCCACCACCGATAATCATAGGGTTAGCAAAGTCTGCAATGGACTCAATAAAAGAAACGAGAAACGCATTGCCCAGACCAGGCAAAATCAAAGGAAGCGTTACACTGGTGAACACTTTCCAACGGCTTGCCCCCATATCGCGTGCTGCCTCTTCTAGGGACGGATCAATGTTTTTAAGGAGTCCCTTGAGCATCATATAGCACACAGGGAAAAACGTCATAGTCTGAACGATAAAGATACCCCAAAAGCCATAGATATTGTTGTCATAAATGCCCAGTAAACTGCGGGTAATAAGGCCTTTTTTACCAAACATCATGATCATAGAAAGAGACAGCACAAAGGGAGGTGACACAACAGGGAGCATGGATACAACCCTAAACAGAATATCCATGAAGCGGGTATGCAGCTTAACGTAGACCTCTACATAGGCAAAGAGCAAGCCGATAAGTGCTGACAAAATACCAACCGCAAAGCCCACCCTTAAGGTATTGGAGATCGATCGCGTAAACGAAGGTAACGCCAAAATGCGATGAAATACATCAAGCGTTATCCCCTTTTCTGAGACAACGGAATCTACCATAAGAATGGCTAGAGGATATAAGATAAATAAGGTAAGAAATACAATCAATACGATAATGGTCGTAACCAAAATCGGGTCACCCAACAGCTTTTTTCGATCAAGCCGAGCGCTTTGGGTCTTTGCCATACTACTTCCTAACTCCATGCGTCTGTATTTGCAAATCAAACCGGGTAGACGAACTTTCCGTCTGCCCGGTCTTTAGAGTAGCAAACTTGAGAGGTTTTGCTGACATCAAACTTATATAGACATGCAGATACGCTATTCCGTCTTAAAGCGATTATCGCCGCCACCCAGAGCCTGCATGACATCCTTTACGTACTGCTCGGTATGCTGCTTTGCATCCTCAAAGTCATAATCCATTACGTTGTTGGGATCCAAGCCATACTCTTCTGCAATCTTAGGCTGCTGAGCATTGTCGATTACCAAGAACTGATAGGCACCGTTTTCCTGTGCACGATTTACACAAGCGGGAGAAAGCGCATATTCAACCCAGAGCTTTGCAGCGTTAGGATGCGTTGCACCCTTAAAAATAGCCGTTGCGCCAACCTCATAAGAAGCACCAGAGGAAGGAATCTGAAGACCAATATTGTCATGCTCTTGATCAACAATCTGATAAATACCGTCATGCAACATACCCAAACCAATGGTGCACTCTCCGGTACCAATAGCCTTAGAAGGACCAGAGCCACTCTTGGTGTACTGAGCAATGTTCTTGTCAAGATTTACGAGATACTCAATGCCTTTGTCATGGCCATACTTCTGGATAACCGTGTTTACAACCAGCTTAGCAGTGCCAGCAGTGTTGTAGTTAGAAGACCAAATCAGACCCTTGTACTTCTCATCCGTAAGATCTGCATAGTCCTTAGGAGCATCAATCTTGAGGCGCTCAAGCTCTTCCTTATCGTACATAATACCGAGAATACCCTTGTAAACGCCATACCAGTCATTATTGGTAGACTTAAACTTATCAGAGATAAGGTGAGAAGCGTTCTTGGGGTCATACTGCTCCAGCAGGCCCTTAGAAGAAACAACATTGTATGGATCTGTAGTGCCACCAAACCATACGTCTGCAGAGGGATGACCGTTCTCTTCTTCTATCTTTGCTGCAACCTCACCAGTAGAAAGGCGCTGTGCCTGCACATCAATGCCATACAGCTTTTTGAAATTATCGCAAACTGCTGTCATGTGCTCCTCTTCGCAGGAACCATATACAATGAGTTTGCCCTCTTCCTTAGCAGCCTTAACTAATTCTTCTGGAGCACCAATAGCCTCTACTGTATTGGTATCGGTAACGTTAGCGGGCTTAGCCTTGTCTTCAGAGCCACCCTTGCTGCATGCTGCCATGCCAAGACCAGCAACCACCGCACTAGCACCAAGGAAGTTACGACGAGTAAGGTTAATCATAAAAACTTCTTTCTCTCTTAGCCATTCACTATAAGTGCTCACAGGTACGATGAAAGAATACCTATTTATTACAATACCTATTTATTACTAATGTTACGTACATTGGAAGCATTGATAAGCACTATTCGCCCAGTGGACGATTTTTAGCGGTTCTCGTCATGTTTTATTGCTACCTGATGCCGTTTATCGATTCTTGGCGCCGTTAAGCGGTTTTTGATACCGTTAGCGATTCTCGATACTCCCGACGTTTTTGATCTCTATGCAAATCTTGCCGTTATCCGTACGCTCAAAGGAAATAAATTCTGATGAGCCGGCATACTCAGAGGGAAACATAATTTCAATCCCTGTATTGGTACGAATGCGATGGTTCTTTGCAAGACGTTTTGCATCTGACTTGGCCACACTTATGCGTTCTGGAAGAGACGTCTGTGTTGCCTCACGCTCATAGTATTCTGCCGCATCTGGACTGGACTGTGCAAAAACAGCCTTGCCAACCTCTGCAGGAGTAACATCACAGGCCGCAGAGGCGCGCTCGATAACATATGACTTTACCTTTGCTGCAGCAACAGCAGATTCCAAGCCGTGTTTTTGCGCCACATCCTCCACTAACTTAGTAACGGTATCTACCACCTCTTTATTGGAGGCAATGGAAGAACACTGCAACAAGAGTTCTGGAATGATGAAGGACTTCTTGCCCATGACAAGGCGCTCAACATCATGAAAATCAATACTCAGGCTATCCGCTTTTACCAACACATAGGTATCAATTTTTTGGGAAGGATTGGGAAGTGTAGAGTCATAACGAACAATATCGTTATACGCTTGGCCATCTCTATTGCGCACATCATGTATAAAGGCTTGTTTGCGCGGTAACAGCAACAGAGCAAGACCGCGCGTTCCTTCGCTATCATAGGCGTCGTCTGGACTGGAAATGGCAGCAGACTCAGTGGACTGAACCGCTTGTTCGCCCTGAACCGCCTGCACACCCGTTTTCATATCTCCGGTATCGACAAAATCAACTACCAGTAAATCACAGGCATCCAGATCCTCACTTTTGCGCAGCGCATCATAAAAGCTGAGGGCAATATCTGCAGAAATATCCAAGAAGCTACGATGCCCAGAAAAATAGCGCTGTAGCTCTTGTTTAAAGTTTGACTCTGGCGCAAACTGACCATGCTTTGACTCGGCATTTGCCAAAATACGACGCACACTACGCGTTACATACGACTTAGTCTGCTTAACCTGAAGATCTATCTCACACTGAGAAATATCACATTCGCCTATTTCCAGCTCAAACCCATGCAAAGCAGCATGCTTAATACGAAGCAAAAGTCCTCCTCAAAACACAGCAAACAACAGTTTTACGCCATCTTACAACCATGTATACAAACCATAAGGCATTCAGAATAGCAAACCAAAGTCACAAACAGCTCAATTACACGTTTTAGTCCTCGATAATAATTTTTCAGTTTGAGAGTTTTTATCTGCAAGTTTATATTGAGCGCCTTCAAGAGAGTAGCAGCTGTTGTTGTTTGTGATGGAAGGATCAGCCGATACCTTCTTTACAGTAGCTTTTCCCTTCATAGGGGCAGGTTCTCCTTCTGCTACAGCATATACAATGATGGTGAGTTGTTTGGAGCTATCCCATGCACCAAGCTTTTTGGCACCGTACTCATAAAGCCACTGTCTCCAGGATTTTCCTTCCTTCATCTCAGACCATCCAGCCCGCTCATAAAGCTCATTGGCAGCATCTGCTTTTCCTGCTCTACCATGTGCATACTTAAGGATGTAACGTGTGCTAGCTGCGGTTAGGCTTCCTTGTTCAAATGAGGGACGATAGCCTACACCAATGACACCAACAATACGAACACGTGTTGCATGAGCATGCTCACGAGCATCAGCTAGCGCAGCTTTAGCTGCTGTGTTATACAGACGCTCATATTTAGCATCCATCTTGCAGCCAGTGTAGTCTTCAAGCCAGCCCTTCCATTGGTGTTTTTAAGGTGGTATACAAAAAACGTATCAGACTCATTGCAATCTTTTCGTTGCTTTTAGGTGTCTGGCACGCTGTTGCGAACTTCTCCGCTTGTATGCTGTTGTTTTAGATGTGCCAGACACACTAACACTTACAAGGCATTTCTGTCTTGTAAGTCTGCACACTTTCTTTCTGTTTATAAGCTGTCTGCTTCAGCTTTTTGGTCGAAGATGGATAGATACTTTTTTTGAATAGATGCTAGATATTAGATGTCTGCTTTTATCACCTACCCCCAGCAACCTTGTTCGGGATGGGTCACAACTTTGGTTTGTGCGGGATGGTGCTTTATTCCCGTGCGAACCTTTCTTACGTCAACCGTGTGAGTTAGGAATACGTCGTCTTCTATAGCTCGTTTTTTACAGTAGTCATACGCTGAGGATTCTGTCGAAAATTCCTTACCATCGCTTGTAATCCACACTGATTTTTCCTCATATTTAGATTCATCCCAGGCTTCTTTCACAACAACCGTCTCGGTCCAAGCGGGTTTATCAACTATCCAACGTTTTTGCTTAGCCGCAGGTCTTGATGTTGTTTGTCCCGCACTCGAACTAGAAGATGAAGAAGATCTTTGTGTTGAACTTGAAGACGACTGTTCTGAGGAGCTGTATTTTGAAGACGTGCCAGCACCACCAGAAGAAGACTCACTAGATCAACCAGGGCTACTATCAGATGAAGCGTTAGACGTGCCTTGCGTGTCAGTTACCCCATCTGCACCAACAGCATTTTGTGCTACCGTGCCAAGTTCAGGGCTCTTATCGGCAGATTTAGATTTTGCTACAAGTAGTGCTGCTACGGACTTAGCTGTGTTAAGACCTGCCTGATGTTGCATGACAGTAATGACAGTAATGCCAGTACCTCCTACAAGTAACAACAGCGCAAGGGCTCCTCCTGCTATGCATTCACACTTATGATTTTAGATTCAGGTATTGAGTTCGAAAGAACTGGCTGTAGATTTTAAGTTGGAGTTGGGATTTGTACTGGAACTGGCATGAGAGCTTTATGTTACATCGGGCTTCTCATCAGACTGAGAATTGGTCTGCATGATAGGCGTTCCTTTCGGATGGAAAGTACTTTTCTGCAAGAAATATACTACACATATTATGCCGTACATCAGACAAAACTAATTATAGAAACCAGCGTGTACTCGGCTTGTTTAAAGATCAACTTTGCATTGAAAATCACTGCTGCTTTTGTGCGCGTGGGAATGTGATCAAATTTGCGGCGTTGCAGGCGCACTTCAGCCTGGCGCCGAAAAGCTATAAAGAAAAATTAAGCATTTCGGACAGACACTCAAGACAGTCTTATAATGAAGCTGTAGCGCGCAGACTAGAATCGCTCAAGGCGCAACGCTAAGGGTGCCCGGGGCTGTGATCACGCAGGATGCACGATGCGTCCGCACAGGTGTGATGCCCGCGGGGTGCTCACACGAAAAGAGGTGATTTCGATTACGATTTACTGCGTGGAAGATGATCCTTCCGTCCGCGACCTCATGGTCTACACCTTAAATCTTTCGGGATACGAAGCACAGGGCTTCTCGAGCGCTGATAGCTTTTGGCCAGTATTGAAGGCCGCCAAGCCCGATCTCATTATTTTGGACGTGATGCTTCCTGGCGAGGATGGCTTGAGCATTTTGAAGCATCTTCGTGCGTCGTCGTCCACCGCCGAGATTCCCGTCATTATGGCCACCGCCAAGGATAGCGAGTACGACACCGTCATTGGCCTAGACTTGGGCGCGGACGATTATCTGTCCAAGCCGTTTGGCATGATGGAAATGATTTCGCGCATTAAGGCGGTGCTGCGTCGCACTACGCAGAATAAGCCCGAACTCATTGCCAATGGCATCATCAGCATTGATGAAGAGAAGCACATCGTGAGTGTCGAGGACAAGCAGGTGCTGCTCACGCTCAAGGAGTATCAGCTACTGCACATTTTGCTAACGCATCCAGGACGCGTCTTTACCCGCGAGACCCTGCTTTCGCGCGTGTGGGGTATGGATTTTGCTGGCGAAACACGCACCGTTGACGTGCACATTGGCACGCTTCGTACCAAGCTTTTGCAGGCGGGAAGCCTGATCAAAACCGTGCGCGGCGTAGGCTACAAAATGCACGCAGCTGACGAATAGCAACCTGACGCACATACGCCTAGCGAGAAGACCGACTGGCAGCGCGCAATTGCGAATAGCCGCTCGACGAGCAGCCACCTGATAACAAACGCGAATGACGGGACCCCATGAATAAGAAGATTTTTAGAACGATTTGGCTCGTGGCGTTGTCAGTATTTTTGGCATCGCTCGCGTTTATCATGACGGTGTCCTATAGCTATCTGTCGTCCGAACAGCTCAAACAACTGCGCATCGAGGCACGCCTTGCCGCACAGGGCGTCGAGCGCCTCGGCAAGGACTATTTCACGAACCTCGATACCAAAGACTATCGCATCACCTGGATATCCGAGTCGGGTGAGGTCCTCTTTGATGACGACGTCAACGCCAGCAACATGCAAAATCACAAAGAGCGCCCCGAGATCCAGCAGGCGCAAAAGTCGGGCTTCGGGCAGGCCATGCGTCACTCATTTACCCTCGATGACCAGCAGTCCTATGTAGCGCTTCGCCTTGCCGATAAGAGCATCATTCGCATGTCCACCACGCAGCTCTCGTTTTTGACCCTGCTTTTGCGCTGGATACAACCCATTCTGTTTGTTGTTATTATCGGCGTGGCCTTAAGCTTTGTGCTAGCGCGGCAACTGTCCAAAAAAATTATGCAACCTCTCAACGAGCTCGATTTTTCGCGCCCAGAGCGCTACTTCGGCAACGAGAATTACAAAGAGGTCGAACCGCTGCTCATGCACATCGCCCAGCAGCAGCAACAGCTCAAGGCCAATCAGGAGCAGATCGAGAAGACCGCCCTTATCCGCCAGGAATTTACTGCCAACGCCTCTCACGAACTCAAAACGCCACTGCACGTCATTTCGGGGTATGCTGAACTGCTCAAAAATAAGATGGTGCCTGACGAGAATATCACGCTATTTGCCGATAAAATCTGCGCCGAGGCTACACGCATGTCCAAGCTCGCCGAAGACATTATTAATTTGAGCAAGCTCGATTCGGGCGGCGCGGAGCTTGTGCACGAACGTTGCGACTTATATCAAATATGCAAAAATGTGCGCGACAGCCTTGAACCCACAGCCACAAAGGCGCAGGTTAGCCTGTACGTACATGGTGACCACACCTTTGTGAGCGGCTCGCCAGGCCTTTTGCACAGCATTGTCTACAATCTGTGTGACAACGCCATTAAGTACAACCGCCCAGGTGGTTCGGTACATTTGTATCTTGATCAGCAAGATGATGCCACGTCAGGCACGCTCACCACCTTGCGCGTGCACGATACGGGCATCGGTATTCCTCCGCAGGATATTGATCGCATTTTTGAACGCTTTTATCGCGTCGACAAAAGCCGCAGCAAACAAGCTGGCGGCACAGGCTTGGGACTTTCGATCGTCAAACACGCCGTGCAGCTGCATAATGGCACAATCCAGGTACAGAGCTTTAACGGAGCTGGCGCTGGTAGCGGCCAGGCCGAAGGCACAACCTTTACGGTTACGTTTCCCGCGCTGTAGCACGCGATGCCGCGGCGGCACGGTACGTTCGGTTGCACCTCCGTCGATCTTCTTGCCTGCACAACACTCCCCCAAACAACACTTCATAACTTTACCTATATTTTACAAAAGCACGGTGCTGCTTCTTACATAGGCTCGATAGCCTAACAGTAAGCAGACGTCGCTTCACGCACGCAAGCCGAACGCCACGCAAACGCCGCACGAGCGACGACCAAAAAGCACGCAATAAACCTACGGTAAAGGAGTGTTTTTACATGAAAGCATGCCGCCTTATTAGAACAACGAGTGCCCTTATTGCAGGCATCGCTGTGACCTGCGCCCTGCTGCTTGTTGGCTGTGGAAAGCCCACCGAGGCCCCTGCGCCCAAAGAGGACGCCCCCAAGGAGCTCTCGGGTGCCGTTGCCACCAATGGCTCGACCTCGATGGAAAAGGTCATCGGCGTTTTATCCGAGCAGTTCATGGCCGACAATCCCAAGGTAAAAATCACCTACGATCCCACTGGTTCTGGCACGGGCATCGAGACCGTCAAGAACAAGACCTGCGACATCGGTCTGGCTTCTCGCGCCCTGAAGGACAACGAGACTGGCCTGACGCAAACGACTGTCGCACTCGATGGCATTGCTATTATCGTCCACAAGGACCTGGGCGTAAAAGATCTTTCTGTCGAGAAGATCGCCGACATTTTCACGGGCAAAATCAAGAACTGGAAGGAAGTCGGCGGCCCTGACCTGGCGATTTCCTGCATTGGCCGCGAGGCTGGCTCGGGCACCCGCGATGGCTTCGAGGATGTCACCAAGACTAAGAAGAAGTGCGTCTTGGAGCAGGAACTCACCTCGACTGGTGCTGTTATCTCGGCCGTTGGTAGCAACAAGCACGCTATTGGTTACGCTTCCCTTTCGGCTGTCGAGAAGCAAGAAGGCATCGCCGTCCTCACCGTTGATGGTGTTGAGTGCAGCGAGAAGACCGTCCTCGATCAGTCCTACAAGATCCAGCGTCCCTTCATGCTGATCACCCGCGAGGACGAGAAACTCAGCCCGCAGGCACAGGCGTTCTTCGACTACGCAACCTCTGCCAAGGTGGACGATCTTATCCGCAAGGCTGGTGCCGTACCTACCAAGCACTAAGGTGCTACCCCTCGGGTGCAAAAGCTGGCGAGAAGATCTCGAAGCTTTAAAGATCATCACACGTGCGACGTTGCATCCCAAACCCGCGCTACATGCGACGTCGCACCCCTCACCTCGTCTCTCGCTGCGCCTCTGGTCGCACCCCTTACGAAATATCTTGCATCTCACTCATGACAACCTGGTAGCTATCAGATGTAGATCACTTGATAGCTACCAGCCTCTTACTAAATCGACCTTTCGCGAGATTCGCAAAGAGCCCCACGCGAGGGCTGCAGGGTTCCACACAAGGAGCTGCACAGAGTCCGCACGAAGGTCCACAAAGAGAACAGCACACACTATGACACTATCCAAATCATCACATGACCCCATCGAACAAGCCTTTCACGTCTTCTTTTTTCTGCTGGGCGTTTGTTCGGTGGGCTGCGTTGTTTGCATAAGCATTTATCTGTTTATTGCAGGCACGCCTGCCATTATGCAACTCGGGTTGCCGACGTTTTTGTTTGGCACCACCTGGGATGCTTCACAAAATCAATTTGGGATCCTTCCCTTTATTCTGACCAGCATCTATGGCACTGCTGGCGCTTTGCTTATTGCGCTGCCGCTGGGGCTTTTTACTGCCGTCTTTTTGGCAAAGGCAGCGCCCGCGTGGCTAGCAGGAGGCATTCGCTACTGTGTCCAACTGCTTGCAGGCATTCCTTCGGTTGTCTACGGCCTTATTGGCATGACGATCATCGTTCCTGCAACACAAAGGATGTTTAAGCTTTCGAGCGGAGCGTGTTTGTTTGCCGCCATTATCGTACTCGCCGTTATGATTTTGCCCTACATCGTCAGCGTAGCCGAAACTGCGCTGCGAGCCGTGCCGCAGGAATACGAAGAAGCCTCTCTTGCGCTGGGCGCTACCAAGGTGGAGACCTGGTTCAAGATAAGCCTCGTCACTGCGCGCAGTGGTGTCGTGGCCGCCATCATCCAGGCAATCGGCCGCGCCATTGGCGAGGCCATGGCCATTGTCATGGTAGCAGGCAACGTTGCGCAAATGCCATCGCTCTTCTCGTCGGTACGGTTTTTAACCACGGCCATCGTCTCGGAGATGTCCTACGCCTCATATGGATCGTTGCAGCATCAGGCGCTCTTCTCGATAGGTCTTGTTCTGTTTTTATTTGTTCTGTTGCTTAATGGGGCCTTGCGCCTTTCGAACGAAAGGGGGTAGATGGCATGAGAGATGGCAAGCGACGTTTTAAAGAATCGCTGTTAAAGATTGGTATTTACGGGTCGGCAGCACTTACCTGCCTGTTGCTGATAACGCTTCTGGGAGTTATTTTTTACAAGGGCTTTGGCGCGATTACGCCCGAGTTTTTGACCTCTCAGACGAGCTACATAGCCGATACGATAGGCATTATGCCCAACATTTTGTACACGTTTTATATCGTGTTTCTTACCATGCTCATCGCGACGCCCATTGGTGTTGGCGCCGCAATCTACCTTACCGAATACGCGAATCGTCCGCGTTTGGTCAGCTTCATTACCTTTTCGGTAGAGACCTTGACGGGTATCCCCTCGATTATCTTTGGTCTTGTTGGCATGCTTTTCTTTACCCAGATTTTGGGGCTCCGCCAGGGCCTTCTTGCCGGTGGTCTTACCTTAGTTATTCTTGTGCTGCCGACCATTATTACCAACACGCGTGAGGCGCTGCTCACTGTACCCGATGCGTATCGTCACGGTGCGCTGGCGCTGGGCAGCGGCAGGTGGCACATGATTCGCACGATCATCTTGCCGCAAGCGCTCAATGGTATTTTGCCGGGTTGTATTTTGGGAACGGGACGTATTGTGGGCGAGTCGGCGGCGCTGCTGTTTACCGCAGGCTTTGGTCTGAAGCTACTCTCGTTTGGAGAGGCGCTGCAGTCCTCGGCGGCGACCCTGACCGTGGCGTTGTACATTTACGCCAACGAGCAGGGCAAATTCGAGGTTGCCTTTGGTATCGCAGCCGTACTGCTGCTCATCACCCTGACGCTCAATGTGATCGCGTCCGTCTTTACCAACCGCCTCAAGAGAAAGAGTTCACAATGACAAGCGTTTTACAAACCGCACCCACCGTCGCACCTGCACCGACAGTGGCGCCCGCCCCCAGTGCCGTGCGCACACTCACGCAAACCATTACGTCACGAGGATTACAAACCATGCCCCACACACTTGCTCAATCTGCACTACAAACGGCGGTCAACACCTTAGACACGGCTGCCTCAGAAGCTGCCGAGGCCGCCACCGCCACGACTGACGCTGCGCATGTCACCGCACAGACCAGTGCGCAAACCATCGTCGAGACCAAGAACTTATCGCTGTGGTACAACGATTTTCAAGCGCTGTACGACGTCAACATGCAGATAAAAGAGCATGAGATCACCGCCCTTATCGGCCCGTCGGGCTGCGGAAAATCCACCTACTTAAAGACGCTCAATCGCATGAACGACCTTGTGCTGGGATGCAAAATCGCGGGCTCGGTGCTGATTGGTGGGCACAACATTTATGCCGACAGCATCGACGTCACCGAGCTGCGCACGCGCGTGGGCATGGTGTTCCAGAAGCCAAACCCCTTCCCCATGAGCTTGTACGACAACATCGCGTATGGGCCGCGTCTGCATGGCACCAAAAAGCGCAGCGAACTCGACGAAATTGTCGAAACCGCCCTGCGTCAGGCCGCCATTTGGGATGAAGTGAAGGACGATCTGAAGAAGTCTGCGCTGGGACTTTCGGGAGGTCAGCAGCAGCGCTTGTGCATTGCGCGCGCCCTTGCCGTAAAGCCCGAGATCCTGCTGATGGACGAACCCACGAGCGCCCTCGACCCCATCTCGACCGCAAAAATCGAGGAGCTCGCGCTTGAGCTCAAGGAGCACTACTCCATCGTAATCGTGACGCACAACATGCAGCAGGCGAAGCGCATCTCGGATGCGACCGCATTTTTCCTGCTTGGCAAGCTCATCGAGTGCAACAATACCGAGAAGCTCTTCTCGGATCCCAGCGATTCGCGCACCTTTGATTACATCACGGGCCGCTTCGGTTAAGCTCGCGGGGCGCGTGCAGGGAATGTCTTCGAGAAACACGACACCACTTCAGTAACACTCGCTCTTCTCGTCAAGCGCTCTGCTCTTCTCGTCAAGCACGTCGCCCTCCTCAGTTAAGTGCTCCGCTCTTTTGAAAAACCGCTACAATAGCTTCGAGCTTTGGCGAAGGCTGTATTGGCTTGCCAGGCTTGAAGCTTTTTGGGTCTGCTGCTCACCAGCGAAAACGAACCTGTCATGTTTTGCAACCACCTCTTCCCCCGATCCAGGCGCGACCTGCGATAATGTCGTGTGGTTTGACGATGCCGATAACCCCGTCGAGCTCGTAGCCAAGCAAGCGTTTGCTTTTTCTCATCTTTTTGAAGGTCGACTTTGCGCGCTTGATAGCCGTCACGGTGGATTTGTACTTATAGACGGGGTTATAAGTTTGGTTGAAACTTTGCACAACCGTTCTTTTTAGGGACGGTTTTTGCATGAGTATCTGAGTATTTTTAAGATGCGCAGGATCTAATATTTGAGGTTTTAAAGGCGAAGGTATGTATGCTTGAGTCTTGTTCAAGCCCTCTGGGGTAATGCCTAAACCGGCATTTACAAAGCTAGATGACGTAGTTACGGAGTTGAGTTTTATTCGTGGCGCACCTCTCGGTCGGTGCGACACTCATTTTTCTACTTCACAAAAATTTTTCAGAGTATGCCCACTCAGGTCATGTGATAAAAACATAAATGGCTATACTAAACATGCTTCATCCTTAAGATTACTTTTATTTGGAGTTGAAAAAGATGACAGATTTGACCATGCTTTCCTCTCAATGGTCAATACTTCCTTGTGTACTTTCTCTTGTGCTTCTTTTGCTTGCTGGTCTTATATGCTGGCAACGCAAGGGGATACATAAACCTCTTTATCTGGGAACCTTTGCCTGGCTTGTTCCCATCATTGGAACGTATGTAGCAATGGCTGTCATGTTTGTACTTCACCTAGTCTCAGCACCTGAAGAAACGGTCAAGCTCAGTTGTCTTATACTATTCTTAGCAGGCCTTATCGTGGTGTTTCGCGCACCGTTGCGTGAGTTTGCACGCATCGGTATTCAAAAGCTTGCACTCAGCCCTTCTCGGTTAAAACAGCGGCTTGCTTCTTTCTTAGTAGGCCTTCGAACTGCAGTGCTTATTATTTGCATAGCTGCACTCTCTTGCCTTTCTCTAGAATATGCCCAAAATCCAAAGATTTTTGAGACAGTACAGCTGCCCTTTGTATTTGCAAGCATTGCACTTACCGTGCTGTTTCTTACCACGCTCTATTTTATTGCCCAACGTCATGGCGCTCTGATGCCCCTGCTGAGCTTTGTCTTCTTTGGCTTTGGCCTTGGCTGCTATTTCCTTTTGCGCTTTAAATCCACTGTTATCATTCCATCGGATTTCCTCGCCTTAGAAACAGCCGCTTCTGTAGCAAACGGCTTTGTGTATTACATCACCGAAGAAGCATTCTGGGCCGCCGTATACATGGTAGGTGCCTTTGCTCTGTCATCGCTGCTGTATCCGCTGCCCTTATCGGCCGCGGCACAAGCACCACAGGATGCAAACCACAAAGACACCGCTGATGTCGAGAAACCCCTTCTCCCGAAACATATGGCGTCAGAGCAAGTACAAGCCAAGCATTTTCATATTCCACAGCTAGGCACTGTGTGGAAAAATACTCTTATTGGTGCAACTCTTCTCGTTAGCTGCATAGCTATCACCACTATTCCGGTCTACAGGGATTTAGGTGTAAAAACTATCTATTGGTCAACCTGGATTACTTATGAATCTCAAGGCTCTCTTTTGACCTTTATCTCGGAGTGTCAAGATCTGCAGATTAAAAAGCCAGCGGGCTATACCAGTGAGGATGCAAAGAATCTCATCGACTCGTATGCTCAGAAGTATGATGCATCCAGGGGCTCTTCAGAGAAACACATGGCTGCAGTGGCACAGTTTAACGAGAAGAAGCCTACGGTTATTGCCGTAATGAACGAGGCCTATTCCAACCTTGCCATTTTTGACGGCATGCACTCAGGATACACGGGTGAGAATTTTGTTACCAACGGTATGTCTGATGCTTTGCAATCCGGGAACCTGCTTGTTTCCACCTATGGTGGTGGCACATCTAATACAGAGTTTGAATTTTTAACCGGTGAGTCCTGTTACTTTATTGGTGAAGGCAATGGATATTCACTCTATGACTTTAGTAAGGTCGATTCCCTTCCCCATATCTTTAACGCGCTGGGCTACACCTCTACTGCTATTCATGCGTACAATCCAAACAACTGGAACCGCAAAAATGCTTACCGAACCCTTGGCTTTAAATCGTTTATCTCTGGTGATTCATTTGTTGATGTAGATACCTGGCGAGGATGGCCTTCTGACAAAGCAACATATCAAAAGGTACTCGAGCTGCTTACTACTAATCCAAATCCGCAGTTCATTTTGAATGTAACCCTTGCTAATCACTCAGGCTATTCTCAACACTTGGTTGATGATTCTTACCGTCCCGGCTACACGCCTGATTTTGGCGATGACACTCTCACCGACGAGCTCAATGAATATCTGGGCTCTATGAAACGCACCGACGAGGATCTCCAGTGGTTTGTAGGGCAGCTCAAACAGCTTAATAGACCTATTGTACTGGTCTTTTTTGGTGATCATCAGCCTTCATTTACCAAAGAATACAATGATGCTTGGTTTACCGATGAGACACGGGCTGCCCATATAGCACGTCAATATCAGACGCACTATATCATGTGGGCTAACTATGATGTTGCCGGCAATGAACAGAACAACGATAAGAGATTTACCGCTGCATCCAGTCTTGCAAGCCACCTGCTTGATGCTATTGGCGCTCCTCTCACAGACTTTCAGAAGGCGCAGATTGCTTTAGGCGAGGAGCTGCCCGGTATTGGCCATTACACCACTCTGAGTGCGGATGGCAACTGGTACTTCCCCGACGATAAGAACGCTCCCAGCTATACTCTGCAGACAGAACTACAAAAAATGAGCTACCACAACTTTGCAGAACGCGTCTAAAGTCGCCATCCAACAGCACCTTTAAGCGTTACTTGCTCCGCACAGCCTTGCGCACAAAGCGAGCAATAGTTTGGTAAAGCAACACAAGAAGCCCGACCACAACAAAAATCAAAAGGCCCTTGATAAAAGGATGCATACTCAAGAGTTGAGATGCGCGAGGATGCGTCCCCAACTGTACGCCCAGCCAATTAATAGCTGGATAATGGAACAGATAAATACCAAAGGTTAGTACAGCAATGCGATTAAGTATGGTTTGCATCCCTGCAGGAAGTTTTTGAAGCAGTGGCTCTGAACAGCGAACTGCATGGAACAGTGCACACGCCTGAATAACGGTCAGGATATTGTTGGGACTGGTCCAGAAATTATCGGTAGGCTTATCGGGAAAATATAAGCCAGCAGAGAAGGACGTAGCAGAGTTGGCAATACGCGCCAGACAGTACATTGCCGTCAAAGAAGCCACCAAGGACACAACGGCGATGATTGCACTCTTTTTAGACGGTTTGATATAGGTTGCTACAAAATAGCCCAACACATAATAAAACGCCCAGTTATCCGTAAAGAAAGGCCAGGCAAACAGCTGTGTAATGCCTGTAAAGTCATGAAACCAATTAACGGTAGGTAGCACAAATCCCAGTACACAAGAAACAAGAAGAAAGAGCTTGAGGATCTTCTCGTCTTCTACAATAAGGGCAAGCAGCGGCGTTAATACATAGAGGTACACGAGGGAATACAAGAACCAATAGACGTCACAAATCTGATTGGTGCAAAAACGTCGAATAAAATCCTGAACGCCTAGGCTGTTGGCCAACTGTTGTGCGCCATAAAAATGATCTGGCAACAGACCGTATGCAAGGTATACAAGAATGCTTGAAATAATCAGCGGCACCACAACACGCTTAACACGTTTACATAGAAATTGTTCTGTTGAATACTTTTTACGATACCCCAGCAGATTTGCTCCACTCAGCATGAAGAATACTGGTACAGAAAACTTACCCATTACCTGCCAAAACAGGGACACATACCAAACTTGATCGCGCACAGGCGAGAAATATACAAGCGTGACATGCAGCATAACCACTGCAAAACATGACAAGATATTCAATACGGAATATGACAGTAGTCTTGTATGAGCAGAGGCGATAGAAGCTGCAGAAGCGGTAGCGATCATCGAAGCCGTCGATTTTGGCTGCTGGGCTATGACAGACTGGTTATTCTCTTCAGACACAGGTACTCCTTATGAGGTCGCCGCCTTTATGGGGATGCCAATTTTTATACCTTTGCCAATACTGCGAGATTGGCACTTTTCTTTCCTAGTATACGTAGTTTTTAATTTCTGTAGCACCACAACAAGACAGAAAGCAACAAATGGTTGCTGTTCAATCTTACTTCTGATGCAAGAAGTTGAACAAATCAAAGAGGTAGTAATAAAATGTGTACGATAAAACCTATATCTGTTATCCGACTGATTTGAGACTTCTTCATGAATTCTGTGTATATGCTGTTTGCTAACATGGCAAACCTTATCTCTACCCTGCCGCTCATTCCCATAGCTTTTGTCGTAGCACTGCTTATTGTCAACAACATAGCTAAGCTGGATAAAGGTGCCAAGAAACACCTTCCTATAGCAGTACAAATCCTTACCGCCAATGCATACAGCTGTGCCTTTGGTTGCGCAGGCTTTGCCGTCTTTTTTGGTTTAGGGTGGACATCACTTTGGATAACGCTACTTAGTGCAGCCGTTCTGTTTGGCATAAGTTTTGTTGCAGGCAAGCGTGAAGCGTATAGCGCCCACATTGCACATGCTTTGAACTGCCTACCATATCGTGCACAGATTGTCCTTGTGGATGTTGTTTCCATAGCCTTTCAGCTTGTATCGGCATTTTACGCTTTAGAAGCACCCTATAACGAAGGACTCGTATTCGTTGAGCCACCCTTTTTGTTTATGGATTTAGGGCTTATGCTTTTGGCAATAGTAAGCATTTATTACCTCAGTCATCGTAATGCCATTGCAAATAGCGTACTGCAAGGGTTTTTCTTTGTATGGGGCCTTGCTCAATACTACCTATGGCAGTTTAAAAATACCGCCATCATGCCCGCCGACCTCTTTGCTTTAGGTACGGCCGCTGCTGTTTCTGGCAATTATTCTTATGCCTGGAAAGACAGTGTTTTAGCTGGTCTGATAGCTTTTTGCTTTGGCATGCTTGTAATTTCCTATCTGGGTATCCTACGCCACAAACTTCAGGCACAAGGACAGGTCAAAATCGCCAAACGCATACGGTATACGTCTGTTGGCATGACCACATTGATCGGCCTTATAAGTGCGACTGTGTTGGGAAGTATGCTTGTTTTTCCCAACTATAACCAGATAGGTGCCGGCATTAACTATTTCTGGCCGCTGTATGTCTTTCGTCAGCATGGCGCGGTGCTGAGCTTTACTGCAGGTGTACAAGATTTGATCATCAAGAAACCAGCTGGATATAGCGATAAAAGCGCGCAAGAACTGCTCGATTCCTACGTGGCACAGTACAATACCACACTCGACAACACCTCAGGGCGCCAAGCTGCGGTAGCGCAGTACAACGCCCAAAAACCTAACATCATTGTTGTCATGGATGAAACCTTTGCAGACCTCTCCGACTTTGACAACATGCATGACAACTATACCGGTCCCGAGTTCTTTACTACCGGCATGAAAGACGCACTGGGAGCGGGTAAGCTTGCAGTATCTGTTTTAGGTGGTGGCACCGCAAACTCTGAGTTTGAATTCTTAACCGGCAATAGCATGGCCTACCTCGGTCTTGGCAAGTACCCCTATGCCATCTACCGCTTTTCTCGCTATGAATCCCTGCCTTCGCTCCTTAAAAAGCAGGGCTATGATAGCACTGCTATACATCCCAATCTGGCCGGTAATTGGAATCGCGATAAAACCTATGAGGACATGAAGTTTGACCGGTTCTACAGCATTGATGATTTCCCTAATGCGCCCGTATTCCATAACGGCGTTACGGACAAGGCTACCTTTGACAAGTGCCTCGACCTTATCAAAAACTCTGACAAGCCGCAGTTTATTTTTAATGTAACCATGCAAAATCACTCGGACTATAGTAAAAATAATATCCCTGCAGATCGTCTAACCAAGATACATCCTTCTGATCTATCTTCTCCAGAGCAAGATGGCATCCTCAATGAATATCTCAGCTGTATTAAAGCTTCCGACGAAGATCTCAAATACTTAGTATCACAACTCAAAGAGCTCAAGAAACCTACTGTTTTAGTTTATTTTGGTGACCATCAGCCCAACTTTACACCCACCTACAACGATGCCTGGTTTAGCGGTGAGTCCGATCTTATTCACAATCAGCGCCTATATCACACTTCATATGTGATGTGGGCAAACTATACGGTAGCTGGTGCAGCACAGAACACGCGCGCTGAATACAGCAGTGCCAATTTCCTAGCCGTACAAATGCTGTACACCATTGGCGCCCCTCTTACTGACTATCAGAAAGCTCAACTGGCTATACGTATACAAATGCCCGCCATCAATGCTTTTGGACTTTTAGACACTGCAGGCAACTGGCATAGCCTCACCCAGCAGGATGATTCTATGCATACTCTCTCGGAGGACTTCCGAACACTAACATACTACGAGTTTGCAACTAAACTTTCCTAGGTTCGTACCTTCATACATAAACAAGGAGACAACTCATGACTTCTCATAACAACACAAGCCCTCTGGGCCCTAGCTATCACCGTGGACCCGTTACCCTTCGCGGAAAAATGATCCCGCAAAGCACTTCCACCCAGCATTTTTTGTCGCCCGACTACAACGCAGACTGGATTCATGATGATCCCTGGCGCGTGCTGCGTATTCAAGCTGAGTTTGTAGACGGCTTTGGCGCTCTGGCAGAGCTTGGCCCTGCAATCTCTGTGTTTGGTTCTGCGCGCACCACTCCGGATAACCCGTACTATCAGGCTGCACAGACGATGGGTGAGCTTATTGCACAAAAGGGCTATGCGCTCATTACGGGAGGCGGCCCTGGCATCATGGAGGCAGCTAATCGTGGTGCTACAGAGGCTGGCGGAGTATCGGTGGGACTTGGTATTGAGCTTCCCCACGAACAAGGCATCAATGATTGGGTTAACCTTGGCATGAGCTTTCGTTACTTTTTTGTGCGTAAAACGATGTTTATGAAGTATTCTGCGGGCGCCATCATCTGCCCAGGCGGCTTTGGGACGCTGGATGAAACGTTTGAGCTCCTTACCCTCGTGCAAACACATAAAACACCTTCTATGCCCATCGTAATGTTTGGCACAGACTACTGGTCTGGCCTGTTTGATTGGATTAAAACATCCATGCTTGCCGAGGGCGCTATCTCTCAGTTTGACACATCACTCATTACGTTTACCGATAATCCCCAAGAGGCTGTAGACTGCGCATGCCCTGATCATCTCTTGTCTTCTATCGAGAAAAACAGACCTGAAGCACACTAAGCATTTTGAGAAAGTACTTCCAGATGGTCAGTAATCCTCGAAGAAACAAATGTGTTTTGTGCTATCCACAAATACATACGATAATCGATCTTTTATTGTATATTCAGCTATCCCCAATCACAGAAAAATGGTTGGGGATTTTCTTTCTTTTTTGGTCTTTTATGGCGATTACCTGCAAATACGCTTACCAAAAAATGTCTTGCACAATTGTTTCAAACATGTTACAAAACAATTGTAATGAATAACGCGTCCGGTTTTTGAATAAGGAAGGAGTATTGTATGGGACCAATTTTTTCCTTTTTGCCCTTGCCTCTCATGATTGCAGCGCTCGTCCTCTGTGAAGTTGTTTTTCTCGCCAGCATTTTGGGTATTTGCAGTCTAATTAGAAAAGCTATCGATAAGATCACAGGCACACCTACGGGTCATTACAACTCTATGACCTATCCCAGTGAGATGGAGTTCCGCTGCCTCTAAGGCACCAGCTGGTCGTGTTAATCAGCCAAACACGTCGGCTTGCTACAATGGTGTTGGGGCTAGAGACCTGCTTTGCATCTATACAAGGCAGGTCTTATTCTTTCACAAAGCATGCACCAATCTTCTGAGGGCCTGCTATCAGTGATGAGGTAAGAAATCTGTTGTAAATCGATAAGGTGCAAAAAGCTGTCCGTAGAAATAAGGTAAAAAGTTTTACATCAATACATAAAAGGTCCACACATAAGCATGGGGGCGCTGTCACGTAGGTTAGAGACTACTTATCTAAAAGAAACTTCTTTACCAATAAGATTATACGAACCCTTTATGGCTCATATGTCTAAATGCCCGCCAGAAATATATACCATTTCAAGCAAATCATCATCAATCGCCATATTATACTAACCAACGCTTGGTGCATTTTTTGCAAGCTTTATAACTGTTATAGGCTCACTACCAGCAGATAAGACCCATGAATCAACTATTTTAACTTTATCCATTAGTCTCATCTCCCTTTTAGTAAATCATTAAGTTACCCCCAATAATAGCTGAGGTTCTTCTTGGCAAATTCTATCTCATTTTTGGTATTTGATACTAATTTGTTGCACCTAAAAGATACTTTTGTGCATCAATTTCTCTACGCAATATCATCTCTCCAAATGACAAATTCTCATAGTCCCCTAGAAAAGCCTGTTTGAAGTGGTATATCTCTTCAAACATCTCAGAAGTAGTAGCATTCTCACGAAGAAAAAAATGTATCACCAATACTTGAAGCACCTGCACCCATTTTGTCGAGATGCTGCACCACATCACCACTTGGAACTTAAGGCTGTTTTGTCCTTACCGTGCCACTATGTTACAGAATTGAGCTATGTATCTACTTAACTATTACATTACAGCAGTACTATTGGATTATAATTCGATTATAAAAAAGGAGGTCTTCTCGAATGAACGCAAAAACAGAATTTTTAAAAATTATGGCTGAACAAACAACAATAGCCTTAGCAACCTCTGTAAATGATATTCCAAATGTGAGAATCGTAAATTTTTATTTTGAGCCAACTGAAAATAAAATTTATTTTTCGTCTTTTAAAGGGGACGACAAAATCAAAGAAATAGAATCAAATCCATGTGTGTCATTTACTACAATCCCTCACTCAGGAAATGAATATGTCAGAGCTAAGGGTATCGTCCAGAAAAGTCCAAAAACTATTTTTGATGTTGCTAAACAATTTATTGCTAAAATTCCGGATTACAAAGATGTTATAGAGTGTGCCGGGGAATCCTTGATTTTATTTGAAGTAAGCTTTGATACGGCTATAGTTACAAAGGATTTAATCACAAATCACTTGTGATTAGTGATTGTTATTGGTGTTGCCTAGAA